>Ga0310694_10000691_pt1 | contig 42684 bp, 35 predicted proteins | sample 174DNAGHGhighgp2_FD_203884 | JGI IMG/M metagenome (GOLD analysis project Ga0310694, IMG submission 203884) | Sheep rumen microbial communities from Palmerston North, Manawatu-Wanganui, New Zealand - 1742 DNA GHGhigh gp2 (v2) (version 2) | ecosystem: Host-associated > Mammals > Digestive system... | reverse complement strand
AAATGCCCCCAAAATACTAGCTTTAGCCATCAGAAAATGCAATAATAGCAAGGCTGATACTAGAACCAGTCAATGGCAAAGCATTATGCAAGCCTATACAGAAGAATTAAACGACAATCCCTAAATTACATCTTGTGTTACATGACAGTAATCTATCGTATTTTGGATTTGCATCATAGCAAATTCACTATACTTAATCTGCATAATTGTTTATCCTATTCCAAATGGAGTCCATTAATTGAAAATGGCTGTATGTCTTACCACATTCGATTTCACGTAAACTTTTATCGATTTGAGCAATACCCTCATTTTCTTCAATAGGTTCCATAGAAGGAGTCTTTATTAAACATGAGCCTGTAATTGAAGCATAGTCCAATTCTTTCACAATAGGTTCACCCACCATTTGCGATTCATCTATTTTCTGAGTGACATATTTTTTCTTTTCCATAGCATATCTTTTATGCAGCATAAAATAAGCATAAAAAAAGACATGACCAAATTCTAAGCAAACATTCTTTTCCTATAACAATTATTATATTATCATTCTGTCCTATCTCAAAATTATTTCGTATTTTTGCACACCTCTATTGCATTCGATAGATTTAATTTAAAGTGTATAACAAAGACAAGCAATGAAGACAACTATTAAAGAACAAGACGGTAATCTCGTTGCTATCTTAGAGGGAAGGCTTGATACAGCCGCCGCTCCTCAAACAGAGAAAGACTTGAAACCTCTATATGATAGCGCCAGCAATGACATCATCCTCGACTGCACGAACTTGGATTTTATCTCTTCAAGTGGGTTGCGTATCTTCTTGACCATTTTGAAAAGCGCCAAGCCGAAAGGTAACCATGTGTATATCACTGGTATGAAAAACGAGATCAGAAACGTATTCGCCATGACTGGTTTTATCAATTTGTTTGAATACAAATGAACATCCAACTTGATGCACACGGACAAGAGCTGATGGCTCAGTTTCGGGAAAGACTTCCTTTGCTTCAACAACTGGAGCAAGAAGCATTTAACTATCTCACACGGTCGCTTCAGCAACAAGGCATCTACGTCACGGGCATTGAGCATCGGGTAAAGACTGAGGAGTCGCTGGCTGGCAAGCTGGAGCTCAAGGGCAGTAAGTACAGGTCTATTGATGACATTACCGACCTTGTAGGCTTGCGCATCATCACGTTTTATACGGATGATGTTGACAAGATTGCCGCCATCGTGAAAAACGCTTTCGACGTGGATTGGCAAAACTCCGTGGATAAGAGAAAGCTGCACCAACTCACCAGTTTCGGATACAACTCCCTGCACTATATATGCAAACTGCCCAAGACCGTAGTTGACAATCCTGCCATAAACAACATTCGTTTTGAGTTGCAAATGCGCACCGCCTTGCAACATGTATGGTCAACCATCGAGCACGATACGGGTTACAAGGGTTCCGTTCAGCTACCCAAAGAATATCGCAGACAGTTCGGCAGATTAGCCGGAATGCTTGAGCTCATCGACGATGAGTTCAGTCGTCTGCGCACTACGCTCAGCGAATATCGCCGACAGGTACAAGCTCTTGTCAAGTCGGGCAAGTTGGAAGAAGTACCTCTCTCAGAAGAAACATTCCGCAGTTTTGTCGAACTGCAACCTTTTGAGCGACTGAACCAACGCATTGCCGCCGTCAACCAAGCAGAGATTATCCCTGCCTCTCCCATGCCCTTCCTGTCCTTGCTCAAGTCGTTCCAGATAGAGACACTCAAAGACTTGGAGGATTTCATTGCCGAAAACGCCGAAGATGCTTACCAATTGGCAGTGTCTCAGTTGGCTGTTACCGACCTCGACATTCTCTCCGAAAACGTTGGATTGCAAAATCTCTGTTTCGTCCATGTACTGAAAAACGGTGGTGGCTGTCCCGGAGTGAAGAAGGTTTACGACAAGATTTATGGCAAGCAAGAGGGAAATGCCGTACTTGCGGAAATGCTGATGAAGCAAGCCGCCAACTTACCATTCATGCAAAACTCATCATTACTCAATGGCTAAAAAAAAGATTGATTCCAGTTTGCTCGACCGAGCCATTACCTTCGCCGTGAAAGCTCACGCAAACACTGAACGCAACGGAAAGGGCTATCCATACATTGTTCATCCTATGGAAGCGGTAGTTATCGTTGCCACGATGACATCCGACCAAGAATTGCTGGCTGCTGCTGCTCTCCACGATACGGTAGAAGATACAGATGCAACGTTTGAACAAATCCGCGAAGAGTTTGGTGAACGTGTGGCGAGGTTGGTTGAAACCGAGAGCGACATCGTGATTGACGGTGCAGAGGAAGATACTTGGTATATGCGTAAGAAAGTAGCCATCGCCCGATTGGGGGCAGCTCGACGCGATGAACAGATAGTAGCTTTGGGCGATAAATTATCTAACATGCGAGGCATTGCACGCGATTATACCGAGTTAGGCGAAGCATTATGGCAACGTTTCCACGTAAAGGAAAAAGCACCACACGCTTGGCATTATCAAGGACTTGCCAAAGCATTGTCGCCATTGGCAGATACTGAAGCTTATCAAGAATTTAATAGTCTTGTAAAAAAGGTGTTTGGAGATTATTCCTAAACACCTCATTTACATGTTATGACTATTTGAACGTACTGACTTTCGTCAGTTCGAAATCACAAGCCGAAAACCACGTTGCACGCAACGTCTTTCCCGTAAATTCTGGTAAGGTAGAAACTCCAAACTTTACCACTCCGTCTTTCACGATAATGTTATCGATGACCAATCGTGTCCAACCAAATCCCTTACCATCATTGGCGCGAGCCAAACGACGGTCATATCCCGTGATTTCATCATCGCGCCCTTCGGCTTTCAATTGTTCTATGCGCTTACAAGCATCTGCCCAAATATTTCCACCTTCTGTATAGTAAGGCGGTATTTCCTCCAGGTATTTCGTATCATGGTCTCCCAACGCATAAATGAATGCTCCTAATCCCGAAGCACGAACGGCTACGGAAAGTCGATAGATTCCTGGCTCCAAATTCTTAACCACTTTCTCCGCATGATATTTCTGTTCAGACTCGCTATCATACGTATCCAAATACTTCACGATTTCATCGCCTGTATAATACTGACCATCGTATGTAACGTGATCATGGCAAACATCATGACGCAAAAGATGGAAACCGTATGCGTTTAGATATGCTTGGTCTCTATCACTCAAGCTTGCCATGTCGGGAGTACGGTTGATTTTTTCCTTCAAGATATTATCCGCATTCGTCGTAAGGTTTTCCTCTGGATTCTCTTCCATTTTTTTCTTTATCTCGGAAATATGTCGCTTGAGTTCATCGTATTGCCAAGGCGACAACAATGCAGTATATTCATTGCACACCTTATCAAGAGTATAAGAGATAGCAAGCTTTTCATGGGCATTACTGTTCATCACCAATAGTTCCATCCGTTTCACTTTCGCCAGCAATGTTTTGTAAGCCACATAACTACCCTCTTCTATTTCAAGGTTATTGAGTTGCACTTCATTGGTAGGCATAATGACTGGTTTCTCACCAAGTAAAGTATGTTTTGCGTTTCCCAATGACTTGAAAAAATAGTCACGGTCTTCATCATCCAACTCCCATGGTCGTATGGGGTGAGCAGATGCAGGACAATGATGCCAACCAATGGTTCCGCTAAGATGAACATATTGTTTGTAGCTATCTTTCTTGAATAGTTTTTTATAGTCAACGGATTTTGCCTCATCATTGTCTAACTCCATCTGCCACGTCAGTGTATAGGTGCTTCTGAAACCATCTTCATCGGTAAACGAGATAAGGCGTACATTATCCTTGTTGTTAAAGGCATGGTCATGCTTGTTTCCGCCATTGGGTCCATACTCTATGATTACGCCAGGAAAGACACTCTGCCCCTGTCCTACGGTGTAACTATAGCAACTTGAACAATGGCTTACGCCTTTGTCGAATGCCTTCAAGATATTTTTCAACGGGAAAGGATCTTCTGGTTCTACCTGTCCTGAATAAATATCAAACACCCAAACTTGCATGTATTGCGTTTTTTCCAACGTCCCAAACAACCTTTCATTTTCAGAAAAATGGTTTCTCTTGGTATATTTCACCTTGTGTTGTTTGTTGGAAGGTAGTTCGTCTTCAGGAGCCGTTATAGACGTAACCGCATATTGATAGATGGGGTCTTGATACTTATTCACGAATTCCACTATCGCCTTATGAATACGTTGCGCTCCTTTATTTTCTTGCGCCATTATCATGCTCGTGCTACAAGAAGCTATCATACAAAATAATAAACACCATCTTTGCATGTTGTAAACAATATATTTAGTCATCGTAAACAATATATTTAGTCATCATAAACAATATATTTAGAATTTCAAATACAATGCTTCGTTTTTTTTCTCTTGTTGATCAATTTCATTCATGTAGATTTTACGTACCAATCGTTGTAGATGGACATCTGCGCGAATCACTTGTTCGGCACATTCCATATAGACACTATCCCCCACTTCGTCAAGGTTCTTTTCCAAACGAGCAATATAATACTCCAGACTATCTACGTTCAATTCAGGTTGGTCGTTTGCTTTCGTTTCATTCAATGTAACCTCCGTCTTTGGCAAACATTCATGATTCTTTGCCCGATATAAAGAACCTTTCTCCGTTGGAATAACGTTTATCGGTTCTTGCTTTTGTATTGGGGGAGTTTCTTTTGTCATTACAACATGAGGTTTTGGAGAATCCATCTTTTTTACCACCAATTGAGAAGATTCAGTTTCTTGCTTCGTCGGAATCCACCACCATCCCATGCCAACCAACAAAGCCACCATAGCAGCCATAGACAACCATAATGCAACTCGTTTTCTTCTATGCGACGAAACGATACGTTCGTATTCATCGGTTTCATCCTCTGCGAGCCATGTGTCAATTTGTTTGTCCAATGGCACTTTGCTTTTAGTTGAATAATATTCTTTGAGCATTTGCTCCATATCTTTCATAAAAGACCTCCTTTCCTTAACTGTTCAAATAGTTTTCTTTTTGCTCCACTCAATATCGAACTCACCGAACGGGGTGTTATTTCCGTAATGGCGCTGATTTCCGCAATTGACAAATCCCATTCATAACGCATTCTGAATAGTCTTTGTTCCGACAACTGCAATCGACTCAATGCTTTATTCAATTTCTCAAACGTCTCTTTTGCATCCTCATTATTCTCCACGGAGATGTTGCTTTCCGTTTCTTCCAATGAAACAACCCTTTGTTTGCGCCACTCACTCACACAATAGTTTTTAGCCATGCGTATAGCCAATGCCGTGATGTCTTTGTCTAAGTCTATGCGATTTCGCATCAGCCATAATCTCATCAACACTTCTTGCGCTACATCCTCAGCCTTATCATTGTCCATATAAAAACGTTTACCCACGCTTTTCAGCAATGGACGCAATCGTTGGGCAATATGTTCAAACGCTTCTGGAGTCATGCTATAAAGGATACGTTTGTGAATGCGAAATGTTAAGTATAAAGGATGTTAAATAAAAAAAGAATCCAGGCAATACTTCTAAGTTTAAAAAGTATTGCCTGGATTCAAATATTACCCTAAATGAAAAAGGGTTATAGAATTATTTCTCTGGAGCCTTGTCGATGAGTTCCATAAACTGGTCAAGTTTCGGAGTGATGATGATTTGGGTGCGGCGGTTGCGCTGCTTACCCACCTCAGAATCATTGCCAGCAACAGGATTATATTCGCCACGTCCACCGGCAGTGAGACGTTTGGGATCTACGCCATAGCGGTTTTGCAGATACTGCACCACTGAAGAGGCACGCAGACAAGAGAGGTCCCAGTTGTTACGGATGTTCTCGCGCTTGATAGGCACATTGTCGGTATTACCCTCTATCAGCACGTCATAGTCCTTATAGTCCATGATAATCTTGGCAATCTTCGACAAGGTTTCCTCGGCACGGTCGTTGATTTCATACGAACCACTCTTATACAGCATGTTATCAGCCAAGGAGATATACACCACTCCCTTCAGTACCTGTACGTCCACCTCCTTGAGTTCTTCCTTGCTCAACGAGCGTGTCAGGTTGTTGGTCAATACCATGTTCAAGGAGTCACTCTTGTTCTTGAGCTCGGTGAGGTGACGGATATATTGGTTAGACTCATTGATCTGATCCACCAGCTTCTCGATGCTCACGTTATTCTGGGTAGTATTGGTCAAGCTCTTGTCGAGCGACTTCTGCAAAGCGGCATAATCTTTCTTCTGTTCCTGCAACTGTTCACGAGCCAGAGCCAACTGATCTTCCAAGGAAGACACGCGCTCTTGTGATGCTGCCAGCAATGTCTTCGTATCCTGATAACTGGCTTGCAATTGCTTGTTCTCGTTCTGACAGTTCACTAAGTCTTTCTTGCTTGCACAACTTGCCATCAACAGACATGCTGCCACGGCAAACAATAGTGTTGATTTTCTCATCGTTTCTTTCTTTTTATTCATTAGTTAATATATTTGACGGGAATAGATTCCCACTATCATTGGCAAAAATACACCTTTCTTTTATGATTATGACGATTCAAACATGGAAAAGTTTTACTTATTATCGATTTTTAACGAACAAACATGAAAATTATCCAAAAAAATAGCAAAAACAGACATTACCCGCTAAAACCAAGAAAAAAGAGCTGGTATTGCAATTATTTTTGCTATATTTGCAAAAACAATACTCATGACCATGAAGAAAATCCTTCTCATTACTATCATTCTTGTCACAATGCCTTTCGTGTTGAAAGCCGACACGAAACAACAAAACGCGAAGTGGAATACACCGCAAGCTGGCAATCCCTTCATCCCTGGTTATTTTGCCGACCCTACCATCAAGAAGTTTGGTGACACCTATTATTTATATGCCACCACCGACGGCACGGGCAACGGGTATGGTCCCGCACAGGTGTGGGTGTCGAAAGACTTCCGCAACTGGACCAACCGTGTTATGGACTGGCCCACGACAGAGGTGGTGTGGGCTCCCGACGTGATGAAAGGGGCTGACAGCCTTTACCATTATTTCTATTGTGAGCCATGCGTATTGCATGAAGGCATTGGCGAGACTCCTACAGGACCGTGGCGCAACATCTTGGGCGACACCGATGCGGTATTGGTGGAAGACCGATTCGTACATAATGCCATTACGCTCGACGGACAGACATTCGTTGACGATGACGGTAGCGTGTATATCTATTTCGGTACATGGGGCATTTACGACGGATTCGGTTGCGGCGTTGCCAAATTCAATCCCGACATGAAATCGTTCAGTGAGAAAAAACTCATTCCCAATACGGAGGTGAAAGACTTCTTCGAGGCTCCCTTTGTATTGAAACGCAACGGCATCTATTACTTCATGTACTCTTCTGGCTCGTGCCACGACCATACCTATCGTGTGCAATATGCCATCAGCACGGTAGGACCGATGGGACCTTACCAATATAAAGGATGTATCTTGGAAACCAATGCCGACGGTACCGTTCACGGACCTGGACATCACAGCGTGTTGCAAGATGGTGATGACTATTACATCGTGTATCATCGTCATAACATCCCACAAGCCACTCATGGATTCAACCGACAGATTTGTATCGACAAACTGACGTTCACTCCTGATGGAGACATTGAGAAGGTTGTGCCTACTCATGATGGCGTATTGCCCAAATCGGTTGAGAATATGCCCACGCTCCACAACTTGGCTTTCGGTGCCAAGGTAAAGGCTTCGAGCTTTTACGACGAATGGTTTCGTCCTGGATATGTGACCGATGACAACAACGCCACGCTATGGAAACCTGCCACCTGCACGGGGCAAGACTACATAGAGATTGACTTGGGAGAAGTGAAGACTTTCAACCAGATATGGACTCAATTTGAGTTTGCCACGTTCTACTATCAATACAAGATAGAGACTTCACAAGATGGCTCTGCATGGTCTCTCTATGCCGACAAGACACAAAACAAGCTCTCAGGCAGTCCGATGATTGACAAGGGCGACACTCAGGCTCGTTACATCCGTATCACCGTAACGGGAAGGGAGAAGAACGGACACTTCGGAGGTATCTGGAACATCAAGGTACTGAACTTGCAAGAGGGAGAGGCTGAATGGATGCAGCAAAGCAACACAAGCAATGACGCTTGGAAGAAAAGACACTTTGCCAACGACAGCCAGCCTCGTGCCGCAAGGCATCAAGAACCCATCGTTGGCCTCACGGCAATGGACTATCGCATTGGCAGCATCACCCATACCATTGCCAACCATCCGAAAGGTGAGTTTTCAAGTACACAACCTATTAGGGTAGAACTGAGAAACGACAAGCCTGCCTTCCACTTCACGGGAACGCAATTGTTCAAGAGCGATTTCAGATTGCCCAACACGTTGGAGTACAGCGCCCCCTACTCTGTCACGGCGTGGATATTGAATCCGAAAGTGGAGAAGAATGAATGTGTGGCACAATTCATTCCCGACAGACACGACCTTTCTACCATCGAACTGTGTAACGGCAGCGACCCGCAAAACGGGTTGATGATGCACAATGCGTCGTTTGAGAACAGCGGAACGAAACTCATCAAGGAGCATGAGGGAGAATGGCAATACTGGACCATCACCTACGATGGTTACATGGAGCGGCATTACCTGAACGGCAAGAAGATTTCAGAGAAAAACATGATGCTGCTCTTGCGCCCTGCTCAATGGATGCAGATTGGTGCATCGTTTGAGGGCAAAAGTCCGTTCGACGGTTACTTGCACTCCCTGCAACTCTATGACCGCGTACTCACCGAAAAAGAGATACAAACACTATATCAAAAGCCTCTCAACATCAACTTAGAAGAGGCTAAGGCTCTGCAAAACCAAGCGGCAAGGGAAGAACTGCAAGGGGCAACGGTAGAGGCGATTGCCGTCACTCCGTATCTGCTGAGACTGCAACTGAGAAACGCCAAAGGAGAGGTGATGAAACCTGGTTTCAACGCCATTTCCTACCAAATCAAGAACGAGAGTACGACGAAATGGGACACGAACCCCACGGTATTGCGCACCATCCCACGTCCTAACAAATACACGATTATCGCTATGGCTCGTACTCCTGACGGAGAAATCGTGAAAGTCAATACCACGAAGGTGAAAGTTGACATCAAAGACTTCCAAGGGTACGTTGACTTCTTCGAGGCTCCTTCGCTCAAAAAGAACTGGCTGTTCATGAAAGGTATTCGTGCCGAGGATACGGAAGCAAAGATAGAGGGCGGCGAACTGACGATTTCGTCTAAGTCGGGCAACTTCAACGCTAACGCCAATGACAATGGAGCACTGCTCTACAAAGAATTGCAAGGCGACTTCGTCATGGAGTGTATGGTGACGGGAATGACGGGAAGCGACAAACGCAAGACTCCATCATACAACGAGGGTGGCTTGATGGTGTTGGACGACAGCGATAAAAGAGACCAACAAATCGTGCAGATGGGTGTGTTTCCCAATTACAACTGTGGCAATATGCTGACCACGGTGAGCAACCACGGCAACCGACCGCAATATCCTGTCGGCAACGGTTGGGACTATGCTCAGTGGATGCAAATAGAACGTCAAGGCACTACGTTCCACGTGCGTACCAGCAATAACGGTATCGACTGGAAAGAGACTGCGGGCTCTCCCGTGGTGATGCCTAAGATAACGAACGACAAGATCGTGAAAGTGGGTATGTACCAAGTGACTTATACTGACAACAAGGCTTCTGTCACCTTCGACAACTTTAAGTTGTACGTCAAGAAACAGAAATAGAGCATCTAAGCAAAGCCTGTCATCTCGACTTCAGAACTCTTTAAACTCCAAACAACCAATAAACAAATATAGTCAATATGGAAATCAACAAATCCGAATTTGTAACGTCAGCACCCTACGTGAGTGCTTGCCCTACAGATACCAAACCAGAATATGCTTTCATCGGCAGATCCAACGTGGGAAAGTCGAGCCTCATCAACATGCTTTGCAACCATAAGGGGCTTGCCAAGACTTCTTCCACACCGGGAAAAACCCTGCTCATCAACTATTTCATCATCAACAACGAATGGTATCTCATTGACTTACCTGGCTATGGCTTTGCCAAACGGTCGCAAAAGGTACAGCAACAGATTGACCAGATGATCCGTGGTTATATCTTGCAAAGGAAACAAATGGTCAACCTTTTCGTACTCGTTGACATCCGACTGAAACCGCAGAAGATAGACCGTGAGTTTATCGAATGGTTGGGAATGAGCGGCATTCCATTCACCATCGTCTTTACAAAAGCTGACAAACTCAGCAAGGCTAAGGCGCAAGAAAACACCACGCTATGGATGAACGAACTGAAAGAGACATGGGAGGAACTACCACCCTACTTCATCACCAGTGCGGAGAGCAAATTGGGAAGAGAGGAAATGCTTGACTATATCGAACAGATAAACAAAGAAATCAAGTAGCTTCTTGCATCTTACTCTCTTGCTTCTTGCATCTTGCTCTCTTGCTTCTCTTGCATCTCATTCTCCAAGACATATCTCTCACCACTCACCACTAACTTTGTCCTATAAATTCTGAATTTACCCCCTAAAATACGGGCATTTTTTCAAACGAGTTGATACTTGATGGAAAAAATGCTCATTTTTGATATTGTATTAAGCCACTCATTATCAACGATTTATGATTTAACAGTATTTACAATCACAATAAAAGCCCATGTTTTTAGGTCCAAAAAGCCACTTTTTGGGCTTTCATAACATATATAGTTAGCACTCGTAACATACATAGTTACGCTCATAACTCATATAGTTACGTTCGTAACATGCTATGTTACGATGAAAAACACGATTTCTCACCCATCTTACCCCATTTTTCCGTTCTCCCAATTCTATTTCGCAAGAAAAAACCAACCATTTTTTGTTAGAATAATTGACAATTCATAATTCATAATTCGCAATTCATAGGGGAATAACATACTTATTGGCATCATATTTATTCTGATTGTTATTGCAAACCCCGATAGGGGCGTTAAGATGACAGGCAGGTGGTGTAGCGGAGCGAAACCCCTGCGTAGGATGTACGAGCAGATTGAAGCCCCGACTGGGGGCGACAGAACACAGGCAGGTGGTGGAGCGAAGCGAAACCCCTGCAAAGGATGCATGAGCATATTGAAGCCCCGATAGGGGCGACAGAACACAGGCAGGTGGTGTAGCGAAGCGAAACCCCTGCAAAGGATGTACGAGCAGATTGCAAGCCCCGATAGGGGCGGACAGAACACAGGCAGGTGGTGTAGCGTAGCGAAACCCCTGCGTAGGATGTATGAGCATATTGAAGCCCCGATAGGGGCGCCAGAAATTCTGTCGTACCTTCGGTACTCTGTTTGTTGACGGCTCCTTTTTACAGGGGTTTCGCTTCGCTTCACCCCTGCCTGTGTTCTTAACGCCCCTATCGGGGCTCTGTGGGGCAAGTTCATATACTATACTATCCCATTCGTCATCAAAATCATCAATCTTCAAAAGTCTAAGGATTCAAGGATTTCAGGATTAACCTATCGGTGCCTGCACAGAAATTCCTTGAATCCTTAAATCCTTAGACTACATTATTAGCTGGCGATGTACATGGGAAATGCCGTTAGACTACATTAGAACAAGACCAATTACTTGGCAATGTGCATGGGAAAAGCCACGCTCAGAGAATGACGCTGAAAGCGTCAACGCTCGATAACCGAGGGTACGAGCGCAGCGAGCACCCCCGGATAGCGACATGCTCCACATCATCAGCACTCTGAAGGAGTGCCCCCATACGTGCAGTGGGCGACTCCTTCAGAGTCGTTTTACCCCCTCATTACCCACTATCCGCAGGTCCTTCGGACACTACTACCGAGCGGAGACTGCCTTGCAGTCTGATTTGTTGAGGCCGTATGTGCTGAGTGAATAAATGTTGAGTGTTGGGCGTTTAGTGTTTAGTGGTGAATAGCCGTGGCTGCTTGCTCCTCAATCACAAAAGCATATCTCTTGCTTCTTGCTTCCAACATTCTTGCTTCTAATCCACTAAATCATATCTCTTGCTTCATACTTTCTTACTTCTAACCCACTAAATCCCCCCTCACCCCATTACAAAAAGGGGAATGTCGAGACTGGCATTCCCCTTTCTTTCATATATATGCTATAGAGTTATCAACCTTCTTCAGCAAAGTCGAGCACATTCTTCTTGTTGGCTTGCATCCGCTCATAGTCTTCCTTGGAAGCAACAATCAGTTTTTCCCACATACGGAGACCTGTTCCAGCAGGGATGAGGTGACCACAAATCACGTTTTCCTTCATGCCTTCAAGATGGTCAACCCTACCACGGATGGCAGACTCATTGAGCACCTTGGTGGTTTCCTGGAAGGAAGCAGCACTCATGAAGCTCTTCGTTTGCAGAGCGGCACGGGTGATACCTTGGAGAATCTGAGTAGAAGTAGCGGGAACGGCATCACGCACTTGTACGATGCGGAGGTCACGACGCTTCAACGAAGAGTTCTCATCGCGCAGGCGACGAACGGTGACAATCTGTCCCTTCTTCATATTCTCACTATCGCCCTCGTCGATAACCACTTTCTTACCCCAGATGCGGTCGTTCTCTTCCAAGAAGTCGAGTTTGTCTATCAACTCTTGCTCCAAGAACGTGGTATCTCCTGGGTCAATGATTTGCACCTTGCGCATCATCTGACGAACGATAATCTCGAAGTGCTTGTCATTGATCTTCACACCTTGCAGACGATACACATCTTGTACCTCATTGACAATATACTCCTGTACGGCGGTAGGACCCTTGATGGCGAGGATGTCGCCGGGAGTGATAACACCGTCAGACAATGGCGTACCGGCACGCACGGCATCATGCTCTTGCACGAGGATTTGCTTAGACAGAGACACGAGGTATCTTCTCTCATCGCCCGTCTTAGAGGTAACGATGATTTCACGGTTTCCACGTTTCACCTTACCCATGCTTACCTCACCGTCGATTTCAGAAACAACGGCAGGATTGCTGGGGTTACGAGCCTCGAAGAGCTCGGTAACACGAGGAAGACCACCCGTGATGTCACCAGCACCACCCACGGCACGAGGAATCTTAACGAGCGTCTGACCAGTCTGTACACGCTCACCGTCTTCCACAACCACGTGGCCACCCACGGGGAAGTTGTATGTACCAATCACCTGACCATTCTCGTCGATAATATCACAAGAAGGAATCTTGGTGTGGTCTTTGGAATCAGTGATAATCTTCTCGGTCATACCCGTAGTATCGTCGGTCTCAGCCTTGAAGGTAGTACCCTCGATAACGTTCTGGAACTTCAGCTTACCAGCATACTCGGTAACGATAACGGCATTGAATGGGTCCCACTTAGCAATCAAGTCGCCCTTCTTCACCACATCACCTTGCTTGAAATACAAAGAGCTACCGTAAGGAACGTTCAACGTAGAGAGAACGATATTGGTATGTGGGTCAACGAAACGCACCTCAGCCAAGTGGCTCACCACCATCTGACAAGTACGTTCTTCCTCACCACCCTTTTCTACGAAAGGAACGGTGTGAAGCTCGTCGAACTCAAGACGCGACTCATTCTTAGCTACGATACTGGCATTGGCAGCAGCATTACCAGCCACACCACCAGCGTGGAATGTACGAAGAGTAAGCTGGGTACCAGGTTCACCGATGGCCTGTGCAGCAATCACGCCGACAGCCTCACCTCTCTGTACCATGCGTTGTGTAGCGAGGTTACGGCCATAGCACTTCATGCAGACACCCTTCTTGCTCTCACAGGTGAGCACTGAACGAATTTCGACCGTCTCGATAGGAGAAGCCTCGATTGCGGCAGCCTTTTCCTCGGTAATTTCCTCACCAGCGGCAACGATCAGTTCGCCAGTAGTAGGATTGATCACGTCGTGAACAGTCACACGACCCAAGATTCTCTCAGAGAGAGATGAGATAACCTCATCGCCATTCTTCAAGGCAGAGCATTCCAATCCACGAAGAGTACCACAGTCTTCCTCCGTGATAATCACGTCGTGAGAAACGTCCACCAAACGACGGGTAAGATAACCAGCGTCGGCAGTCTTCATAGCGGTATCGGCAAGACCCTTACGAGCACCGTGAGAAGAGATAAAGTATTCGAGCACCGACATACCTTCCTTAAAGTTAGAAAGGATTGGGTTTTCGATAATCTGCTGACCCTCAGCACCGGCTTTCTGTGGTTTAGCCATCAAACCACGCATACCAGAAAGCTGCTTGATCTGATCTTTAGAACCACGGGCACCAGAGTCGAGCATCATATAAACAGCATTGAAGCCTTGGTCTGCAGCAGTCATTTCTTTCAGGAGGATGTCGCCCAGTTCATTATTCACATGAGTCCAGGCATCAATCACCTGATTGTAACGCTCGTTGTCGGTGATGAAACCCATATCATAGTTGGCTTGGATTTCGTCAACCTCTTTCTGACCTTTAGCCACGATTGCCTCCTTTTCAGGTGGCACGATGATATCATCAAGGTTGAACGACAGACCTGCTACGTATGCCATGCGATAACCTAAGTTCTTGATACCGTCAAGGAACTCACAGGCACGAGCCATACCCACGTTCTTGATAACGTCGGCAATGATACCACGCAATGTCTTCTTAGAAATAACGTCATTAAAGAATCCCACCTCTTCAGGGATGATTTCGTTGACGATGACACGACCTACAGACGTTTCCACCATGTGACGAACAGGCTTGCCATCTACCCTATCGTCAACCAACACTTTCACGGGAGCGTGCAAGTCACACTTACCCTCGTTGTGAGCGATGATTGCCTCTTCGGGACCATAGAAAGTCAGCTTCTCGCCTTTTGCTCCCGGACGTATCTTGGTGATGTAATACAAACCAAGCACCATGTCCTGAGAAGGAACGGTGATAGGAGCGCCATTAGCAGGATTCAATATGTTATGGCTCTGGAGCATCAAGATTTGAGCTTCCAATATAGCCTCATTGCTCAAAGGAAGGTGTACAGCCATCTGGTCGCCATCGAAGTCGGCGTTGAATGCCGTACAAGCCAATGGGTGGAGTTGGATAGCCTTACCCTCAATCAGTTTGGGTTGGAAAGCCTGAATACCCAGACGGTGCAACGTAGGTGCACGGTTGAGCAATACGGGATGACCCTTCATGACATTTTCCAAGATGTCCCAAATAACAGGTTCACGACGGTCAACGATTTTCTTGGCACTCTTCACGGTCTTCACAATGCCACGCTCAATCAACTTACGAATGATAAACGGCTTGTAAAGCTCAGCAGCCATCAACTTAGGCAGACCGCACTCACCCATCTTCAACTCTGGACCAACGACGATTACCGAACGAGCGGAATAATCGACACGTTTACCCAACAAGTTTTGACGGAAACGTCCTTGCTTACCCTTGAGAGAGTCGGACAATGACTTCAATGGGCGATTGCTCTCACTCTTGACGGCAGAAGCCTTACGGCTATTGTCGAAGAGAGAATCGACAGCCTCTTGTAACATACGTTTCTCATTACGCAGAATCACTTCAGGAGCCTTGATTTCCATCAGTCTCTTCAAGCGGTTGTTACGAATGATGACACGACGATAGAGGTCGTTGAGGTCGGATGTGGCGAAACGACCACCATCCAGAGGAACCAAAGGACGAAGCTCTGGTGGAATGACAGGGATAATCTTCATGATCATCCATTCGGGACGATTGATTTCCCTACTTGAACGGAAAGCCTCTACCACCTGCAAGCGTTTCAGAGCCTCTGTCTTGCGTTGCTGTGCAGCATCGTTGTTGGCACGGTCACGAAGCTCGTATGACAATGCATCGAGATCCAAATTGGCAAGCAAGTCATAAATAGCCTCAGCACCCATCTTTGCAATGAACTTATTAGGATCGTTGTCATCCAAATAGTCATTGTTAGGATCGAGGTAATTGTCTATGATGTTGACATATTCCTCTTCCGTAATCAAGTCTAATGCATGAGAACCATTCAGATCATCAGAGCCTTCTTCATTTTTCTTACCTTCAAGGATACCAGGCTTGATGACCACATATTTCTCGTAATAAATAACGGAATCAAGTTTCTTGGTTGGCATACCAAGCAAGTAGCCAATCTTATTGGGCAACGAACGGAAATACCAGATATGAGCCACGGGAACCACCAGTTCGATATGTCCACTGCGTTCACGTCTCACTTTCTTCTCGGTTACCTCAACGCCACAACGGTCACACACGATTCCCTTATAGCGAATACGCTTGTACTTACCACAAGCACACTCATAATCCCTGCTAGGACCGAAGATGCGCTCACAGAACAAGCCCTCACGCTCAGGTTTGTATGTACGATAGTTAATGGTTTCGGGCTTAGTGACCTCACCGAACGAATTTTCCAAGATCTCTTCGGGCGATGCCAGACCGATGGTAATTTTCGTGAAATTATTCTTTACCTTTGTATCTTTCTTAAAAGCCATTTCGATTAACTTTTAACTCTTTAATAAATAATCTTACATTCACAATTAGTCGAGTTTAACGCTCAATCCGAGTCCACGCAATTCATGCAGCAACACGTTGAGAGACTCTGGGATTCCTGGCGTAGGCATAGGATCGCCCTTGACGATAGCCTCATAAGCCTTGCTTCTACCAACAGTGTCATCAGACTTGATGGTCAATATCTCTTGGAGCACATGTGAAGCACCGAATGCCTCAAGTGCCCAAACCTCCATCTCTCCGAAACGCTGGCCACCAAATTGTGCCTTACCACCAAGAGGCTGTTGGGTAATGAGACTGTACGGACCGATGGAACGGGCGTGCATCTTGTCTTCTACCATGTGACCAAGCTTGAGGAAGTAGGTTACACCCACGGTAGCAGGTTGGTCAAACTGCTCACCTGTCTCGCCATCATACAGACGAGTAGAACAAAGGTGTGGCAAGCCAGCCTTATCAGTCCACTCAGAGAGGTCGTCCAGTTTTGCACCATCGAAGATAGGAGTAGCAAACTTAACGCCCAGTTTCTGACCGGCTGCACCAAGGATAGCCTCAAAGATCTGTCCCAAGTTCATACGAGAAGGCACACCCAATGGGTTAAGTACCAAGTCAACAGGACGACCATCCTCAAGGAACGGCATATCTTCCATACGTACCACCTTAGAAACAATACCCTTGTTTCCGTGGCGACCAGCCAATTTATCTCCAATGCCAATCTTACGTTTCTTAGCCACGTAAACCTTAGCCATCTGCTGAATGCCAGTGGGCAGTTCGTCACCGATGGTGATAGCGAACTTCCTGCGCTTACATTCTGCATCAAGGAGTTTGTATTTGCGAATATAATTCATGATGAGTTTCTGGATAAGCATATCGGTGTGCTCATCGCCAGTCCAGTCGTTAGACTGAATACCATCATACTCTAAGTTTCTCAATGCCGGAACAGTGAATTTACTACCTTTCGTAATAATTTCGGCTCCAGTATAATCTTTCACGCCTTGACAAGTCTTGCCTTTGGTGAGAACTTGCAACTTGTCGATGAGGATATCCTTCAAGTCATTATCTTTTGCCTTGTACTCATCATCAATCTTGGCAAGGATGACCTTATCCTGACGTTTAGATTCACGAGTCTTTACGGCACGAGAGAACAATTTCTTGTCGATAACCACGCCACTAAGCGATGGATTGGCCTTCAGTGAAGAATCTTTCACGTCACCAGCCTTGTCACCAAAGATGGCACGCAACAGTTTCTCTTCTGGTGAAGGATCGCTCTCTCCCTTTGGAGAAATCTTACCGATAAGGATATCACCTGGTTCTACACGAGCTCCGACACGGATAATACCATTTTCGTCCAAGTCTTTTGTCGTTTCCTCACTTACGTTAGGAATATCGGAAGTAAATTCTTCCATTCCACGCTTTGTCTCACGCACGTCAAGTGAATACTCATCTACATGAACGGATGTAAGAACATCGTCGCGAACAAGACGTTCTGAAAGAACAATAGCATCCTCATAATTGTAACCTTTCCATGGCATATAAGCCACGAGCAAGTTTCTACCAAGAGCAAGTTCTCCGTTTTCCGTTGCATATCCCTCTGTCAAGATGTCACCAGCCTTTACACGTTGTCCCTTCGTACAGATAGGACGAAGGTCGATAGACATGCTTTGGTTGGTACGGCGGAACTTTGGAATGCGATATTCCTTGGAAGCAGGCTCGAAGCTAACAAACTCCTCGTCTTCCGTACGGTCGTAAAGGATACGAATAGTTGTAGCATCTACATATTCTACAACACCATCACCTTCGGCTACAATCATGGTACGTGAATCCTCACATACTTGTTTCTCAAGACCTGTACCCACGATAGGTGCATCATTGTGCAACAATGGAACAGCCTGACGCATCATGTTACATCCCATCAATGCACGGTGACCGTCATCATGCTCGAGGAAAGGAATCAAACCTGCGGAAACAGAAGCAATCTGTTGAGGAGAAACGTCCATCAAATCTACTTGTGAAGGAGCCACAACAGGGAAATCTGCATCCTGACGACACTTCACGTATGTACGGATAAATGAACCATCTTTCTTCAAAGGTGCATTACCCTGACCGATAACATGATCTTGCTCTTCTTCAGCCGTGAGATAAACTATGTCTTCATTCTTCAGGTTTACTACTCCATCGTGAACCTTACGGTAAGGAGTTTCAATAAATCCAAGTTCGTTGATAGTTGCATAAACGCACAACGAAGAAATCAAACCGATGTTAGGACCTTCAGGACTCTCAATAGGACAAAGACGACCATAGTGAGTATAGTGAACGTCACGAACCTCAAAGCCTGCACGTTCACGAGACAAACCACCAGGACCCAAAGCAGAGAGACGACGCTTGTGAGTAACCTCAGCAAGAGGGTTGGTTTGATCCATGAACTGACTCAATGGGTTAGTTCCGAAGAATGTATTAATAACACTTGAAATGGTTTTGGCATTAATCAAGTCTGTAGGCGTGAACACCTCATTGTCACGTACATTCATACGCTCGCGTATAGTACGACTCATACGTGCCAAACCAATAGAGAATTGGTTACTCAATTGTTCACCAACGGTACGAACACGACGGTTAGAGAGGTGGTCGATATCATCAACCGTTGCATTAGAATTAACCAATTGAATAAGATACTTGATAATCTCAATAATATCGTGTTGCGTAAGTACACGTGTATCCATATCCGTATCAAGACCTAATTTCTTATTGATACGGTAACGTCCCACTTCACCTAAGTCGTAACGTTTGTCTGAGAAGAACAAGTTTTGGAATACTTCCTTTGCACTTGCATCATCCTGTGGCTCTGCGTTACGCAACTGACGATAGATATAAAGTACTGCCTCTTTTTCAGAGTTACTGGGGTCTTTTGCCAGTGTATTGAAAATGATGGCGTACTTGTTGGCAAGTTCTGCATCCTTGTGGATAAGGATAGAAGAAGCTCCGCAATCGAGAATGTCGGGAATGTTTTCTTCGGTAATCTCGGTCTCACGATCCATGATCACCTCATTACGCTCGATGGAAACAACTTCGCCAGTATCCTCATCTACGAAATCTTCATTCCAACTCTTCAATACACGAGCTGCTAATTTCTTACCAACGGCCTCTTTTAAGTTTTTCTTGTTTATCTTGATTTCTTCAGCGAGGTCGAAAATCTGAAGAATATCCTTATCGTGTTCGTAACCAACGGCACGAAGAAGGGTTGTTACTGGCAACTTCTTCTTACGGTCGATGTAGGCATACATCACGTTGTTGATGTCAGTGGCAAATTCAATCCAAGAACCCTTGAAAGGAATAATACGGGCAGAATAAAGAACCTTTCCGTTGGAGTGAATACCTTGACCAAAGAACACACCTGGTGAACGGTGCAATTGAGAAACAACTACTCGCTCAGCGCCATTGATGATGAACGTTCCATTATGGGTCATATACGGTATCGTTCCCAAGAACACATCTGAAGTAACAGGGTTGAAATCTTCATGGTCGGGATCCGTACAGTATAGTTTCATTTTGGCCTTGAGAGGCACGCTATAAGTGAGTCCACGCTCTAAGCACTCATCAATAGAATAACGTGGTGGGTCTATGAAATAATCCAAGAACTCAAGAACGAAATTGTTTCGAGTGTCAGTAATTGGGAAGTTTTCAGAGAAAACCTTATACAGACCATCATTCTTGCGTTCTTCTGGCGGAGTATCCAACTGAAGGAAGTCCTTGAAAGACTTCAATTGAACGTCGAGAAAATCCGGATATGGCATCGGATTATGGACGCTGGCAAAATTAATTCTGTTTTCAACAACTTTTGAAGCCATTATAATTACGAATAAAAGACACAAAAAGGTTAGGACCCACCGACTGGGAAGATCCTAACCGTTATTTGAAAAATATAAAAAATTCAATTACTTGAGCTCAACCTTAGCACCAGCAGCTTCGATTGTCTTCTTCAAGTTTTCAGCCTCGTCCTTAGAAAGACCTTCCTTGATAGTAGCAGGAGCACCATCAACGAGATCCTTAGCTTCCTTCAAACCGAGACCACAAGCCTCTTTAACAGCCTTAACAACTTGGAGCTTTGTTGCACCTACCTCAGCGAGAACTACATCGAAAGATGTCTTCTCCTCCTCAGCGGGAGCTGCACCAGCAGCAGGTCCAGCAGCAACAGCAACAGCTGCAGCAGCGGGTTCGATACCATACTCGTCCTTCAGGACTGTTTTCAACTCTTGAACTTCTTTCACTGTAAGATTTACCAACTCTTCAGCAATAGCTTTAATATCTGCCATTTTTATTTAATTTTTAATGTTTTTTATTTTTTTATTTTTGACTTAAATTACTCAGCACGCTCACTTAAAGTCTCAAGTACACCATGAATGGTGTTAGCGCCTGATTCGAGAGCAGAGATAACTCCTTGTGCGGGTGCTTGCAGCATAGCCACAATATCAGCAATAAGTTCGTTCTTGCTCTTGATAGCACAAAGTTCATCCAGTTTATCCGCACCAACGAAGATTCCTTCCTCAGCGTATGCAGCTTTCAATGCGGGAACAACTGCCTTCTTATCCTTGTACTCTTTCAACATCTTGGCAGGTACATTAGCAACATTGCAGAAAAGCAAGGCTGTACTGCCTTTCAGAGTACCATACAATGGTTCAAAATCTACGTCATTTGCCTCAAGAGCTTTATGCAAGAGTTTGTTCTTGACAACAACCATCTTGATTTCTTTCTTGAAACAATTACGACGAAGTTCACTTGTATCAGCTGCATTCATACCGGTAACATCTACCAAGTAGAAATGAGGATACTCCTTCAATTTCTCACCAAGTTCAACTATGATAGTATCTTTAACTTCTTTTTTCATTTTACAAACTTTTAGAGTTACTCAACTGATTTCGGATCAACTTTGACACCCTTACTCATTGTGCTAGAAACAAAGATACTCTTGATATATGTACCTTTTGCAGCAGCAGGCTTCAGCTTGATAACGGTATTGATGAACTCCTTGGCGTTACCATAAATCTTATCAGAATCCATGGAAACCTTACCAATAGAGGTATGAATAATACCATTCTTGTCAACCTTAAAGTCAATCTTACCTTGCTTAACCTCTTTTACTGCTTTAGCAACATCCATAGTTACAGTACCGCTCTTTGGGTTTGGCATCAATCCACGTGGTCCGAGGATACGTCCTAAAGGACCAACCTTACCCATGCAAGAGGGCATCGTGATGATTACATCAACGTCTGTCCAACCACCCTTGATTTTTTCTACATATTCATCAAGACCAGCATAATCAGCACCAGCTTCTTTTGCAGCAGCTTCAACATCAGGTGTACAAAGGCAAAGAACACGTGTAACCTTACCAGTTCCATTAGGAAGTGACACTACGCCACGAACCATCTGGTTGGCTTTACGTGGGTCAACACCCAAACGTACATCGATGTCAAAAGAAGCATCAAACTTAGTAGTAGTAATCTCCTTTACTAAATCTGTAGCTTCCTTCAAGCTATAAGCCTTCCCTGCTTCAATCTTGTCAGCGACTGATTTTTGATTTTTTGTCAGTTTACTCATTTTTCTAATTGAAGTTTATTGTTTATTATTCCGGGAAGTCCCCTTTTACTGTAATACCCATACTGCGAGCAGTACCGGCAACGAGCCTCATGGCTGATTCAACTGTGAAGCAGTTCAAATCTTTCATCTTATCCTCGGCAATTGCACGAACCTGATCCCAAGTTACCGAAGCAACTTTCTTACGGTTAGGCTGAGCAGAACCACTCTTCACTTTAGCTGCCTCTTTCAACTGTACAGCTGCAGGAGGAGTTTTAAGTTCAAAGCTGAAAGACTTGTCGGTGTAGTACGTGATAACAACAGGAATGATCTTTCCTGCCTTATCCTGAGTTCTTGCATTGAACTCCTTGCAAAATCCCATAATGTTAATACCCTTAGAACCCAGAGCAGGACCTACGGGAGGTGAAGGATTTGCAGCGCCACCTTTAATCTGTAATTTGATTAATCCAGCAACTTCTTTAGCCATTTCTTTGTTTATTATTAAAAATTTGAATTATAAAAGAAGCTCATGTATCCGTAACAATATACACTAACCCTCTTTTTCAACTTGCATAAAACCAAGCTCTAACGGAGTTTTACGTCCGAAGATCTTAACCATTACCTTCAATTTGCGCTTCTCGGTATTGACCTCTTCGATAATACCACTGAAACCACTGAAAGGACCATCCGTAACCTTCACCGCCTCATCAACAACAAATGGAACAGAAATATCGTCCACAAGTTCCGACTCTTCAGCAGTGCCAAGCATACGATTGATGTCAGCCAAAGGAACAGGTGTTGGGTTATCCATTCCGCCAAGGAATCCTAAAACGTTAGGTACAAAACGTAACATGTGAGCCACATCGCCTACTAATGATGCTTCTACGAAAACATAGCCAGCCATGCTGACCTTTTCCTTGACAATTCTCTTGCCATTTCTCACAGAAGCATGTTTCTCTGTTGGTATCAATACCTGAGAAACATTAGCTGCCAATAATGGTTCATGTTTAATTTGGGCTTCGATGTATTCTTTCACCTTAGCCTCCTTACCACTAACTGCACGTAAAACGTACCACTTTTTATCCGTTTCAGCCATTACCTTAGACAATCATTAACCTGGATAAACCACACTCATAATCCAACGGAAACAAGAGTCCATCGCAAAAACCACCAACGCAATGATAAGGGAAGCAGATAAAACAACCACTGCCGTATGGGTCAATTGAGATGTAGTTGGCCAAGTAGTCTTATAAGCAAGTTCTTCGTAACACGACTTGCAATAATTTACAAATTTCGTTATGAGTTTCATATCGTTGTTATTTTGCACGGGAAGGAGGACTCGAACCCACGACCCTCGGTTTTGGAGACCGATGCTCTACCAACTGAGCTATTCCCGTAAGTAAGCTCCCGCCCTAACGGGAGCTTGAGTATTTTTTCAGTCTATTGCGATGTCATCGCAACACACCAGGTATTAGTCTTCGTAAACCTCTGTAATCTGACCAGAACCTACGGTACGACCACCTTCACGGATAGCGAAACGGAGACCCTTGTTCAAGGCAACTGCGTAAATCAACTCAACATTGATCTCAACGTTATCACCAGGCATAACCATTTCAACTCCCTCAGGCAACGTGATCTCACCAGTACAGTCCATTGTACGGAGATAGAACTGAGGACGATAGTGGTTGCTGAATGGAGTGTGACGTCCACCCTCTTCCTTCTTCAATACGTAGATAGAAGCCTTGAACTTCTTGAATGGCTTGATCTGTCCAGGATGGCAGAGCACCATACCACGCTTGATTTCGTTCTTGTCGATACCACGGAGAAGCAAACCTACGTTATCACCAGCCTGACCTTCGTCAAGAATCTTACGGAACATTTCAACACCGGTAACAACAGACTTAGCATCCTCACCAAGACCGAGCAACTCAACTGCATCACCTACGTGGATAACACCAGTTTCGATACGACCAGTAGCAACAGTACCACGACCAGTAATAGAGAACACGTCCTCAACAGGCATCAAGAATGGTTTGTCAGTATCACGTGGAGGCTCTTGAATCCACTCATCACAAGTGTTCATCAATTCCATCACCTTGTCTTCCCACTTAGCAACACCGTTCAATGCACCGAGGGCAGAACCGCGGATGATAGGAGTATCATCTTCAAATTCATATTGAGCGAGAATCTCTTGAACTTCCATTTCAACGAGCTCAAGCATTTCCTCATCGTCAACCATATCACACTTGTTCAGGAACACAACCAAACGAGGAACGTTTACCTGACGAGCGAGAAGTACGTGCTCACGAGTCTGTGGCATAGGACCATCAGTAGCGGCAACAACGAGAATAGCACCGTCCATCTGAGCAGCACCAGTTACCATGTTCTTCACATAGTCAGCGTGTCCCGGACAGTCAACGTGTGCATAGTGACGTTTTTCTGTCTCATACTCAACGTGAGCGGTATTAATGGTAATACCACGCTCTTTTTCCTCAGGAGCGTTGTCAATCTGATCAAAAGACTTAACCTTATCCTTGTTAGCCTCGATCTTCTCTGCCAAAACCTTAGTAATAGCAGCAGTCAGAGTTGTCTTACCGTGGTCAACGTGACCGATGGTACCGATATTTACGTGCGGTTTGGTACGCACAAAATTCTCTTTAGCCATAGCTTGTTATTTTATTTATTAATATTGAATAATCTCGTTTTTCCTTACCTTAAAAAGGTCATAAAAAAAAGAGCTGTAACTGAGAGTTGAACTCAGGACCTCTTCCTTACCAAGGAAGTGCTCTACCACTGAGCTATTACAGCAAGTTAGAGCGGAAAACGGGACTCAAACCCGCGACCCCCAGCTTGGAAGGCTAGTGCTCTATCGACTGAGCTATTTCCGCAATAAAACTTAAACTGAAGTGGGTGGTGATGGATTCGAACCACCGAAGTCGAAAGACAACAGATTTACAGTCTGCCCCATTTGGCCGCTCTGGAAACCACCCATGTTTAACAACTCGTTTTACTTGTATCAAAACTCTTGTAAAGCGCTCTCGCCTTGAGCCTCTTGTCGGATTCGAACCAACGACCCCGAGATTACAAATCACGTGCTCTGGCCAACTGAGCTAAAGAGGCAAATCTTTGCAGCCGTTAGGCTTCGCATTTTGAACGTGCTGTAAAACGGCTGCAAAGATACGCATTATTTTTTAATCACCAAAACTTTTTGGCTTTTTTTTTATCTTTCGCGTAGTTTTTCCTTAAATTTGGACAATTGAACCTTCATTGCGTCCACACATTGGTCAACACTTTCCTCAAAAGTATCACAGGTTTTTTCCACGAACAATTTACTTCCTGGCACCGTGACGGTGATACTTGCCTCCTTGTTCATGGCGGTGGCTGGCTTAACAACCTTCAATTGTACCTCCACTTTCTGGATGTCTTCGAAAGATTTTTCCAACTTAGCCGTCTTCTTTTCGATGAACGACTCTAATTTCTCAGTAGCGTCGAAATGTATCGACTGAATCTTAATCTCCATAGTTACCTCCTTTATTAATATTTAGGTTAGGCCCTTGGGTGGGCATTTCTATATGTTTTTTTCAGTTGTTCAAATGTGGTGTGTGTATAGATCTCCGTCGTTGACAGACTTTCGTGCCCCAACAGTTTCTTGACGCTTTCTATTCCGGCATCATGGTTGAGCATCGTTGTCGCAAAAGTATGCCTCAACACGTGGGGAGTACGTTTTTTCATGGACGTCACCTTCGACAAGTGTTTCTTCACCTCATTCCTCACTTGCTCCCGATTCATGCGCAAGCCTTTCTCTGTAACAAAGAAAGCATCGCATTTCCTCACGACATGCTCATCACGAAAAGCCTGATAGTCTTTCAGCACTTTCGCCAACTCTTCACCAATAGGAATGATTCGCTGCTTATTTCTCTTACCCGTCACTTTCACCTCTGCATTGGCGTAGTTGACAGATGCGTCATCCAACCCCATCAGTTCTGCAAGGCGCATACCCGTCTCATAGAACAATAATATAATTGTACGCGCGCGTACATCCTTATATATATGAGTATTCCACGGTATGTCATCAAGCAACTTATCCATCTCCGACTCCCTGAGATATTGTGGCAACGGTTTCGACTTCTTGGGACCCACCACTCCATGCGCAGGATCTCTCGCCACCAAGTTTCGAGAAAGGGCAAAACGATAAAGGGAACGCAATGCGCTCAATCGCCTATTGATTGAAGTCACAGAGTTTCCTTTATCCATCATGCTCTCCATCCAGTCACGGATTATATCAGAGTCAACCGACTCCCAAGAGATGGCATGGTTATCTAAATTTTTGAAGTATGACTCAAAGGCACGCAAGTCCTCGCCATAGCTCTTCACCGTCAGTTCCGAACGGTTCCGTTCATACTGCAAGTAGTTCAAAAATTTATCTATCATCATCCGTTGCGAATATCATTTTCAGTTTTCGGCAACGAATATACGGATTTTTATTTAAACCACCAAATTTTTTGAGGAATATTATTCCTCGTTAGCACGCAGTTTCTGAACGTAGATGGCATGTTCCATCTTCAGTCTCTTCAAAACTGAAGGTTTATTGTATTGCTGGCGTTTACGTAATTCCTTTACGACACCTGTTTTTTCGAATTTTCTCTTAAACTTCTTGAGAGCTCTTTCGATGTTCTCACCATCTTTTACTGGTACAATAATCATTTCTTTTCAATGTATTTTAATCGTTAAACTTATGCGTTTTCAACAAATGCTTTTATTTGCGGGTGCAAAATTACTGCTATTTTAGCAAAAAAACAAGTTTTTCCCCATTTTTTTATAGAATTAATTTGAGATGTAACATTCTCGTAATAATTTCGGGCTTCTCGTTTCACCTGTTCTACCTTCCTTCAACCTCCTATGATTGCATGTATTCCGTTACTCTCAAACTGCCCCACGCAACGTGCCAACGTTTCATCCGATGGTGTTTCCATGGGGATATGCTGTGGGTTATATGCGGTCCATCTTCTTTTGTGCTTGTCTTTCCCCACATCGTGATAAGGCAAGAGATTCAAGGTGCCATTCCATCCTATTTCTTTCAAGAACCGAATGGTAGCGGCAATATTCTCTTCATCGGCATTGATTCCTTCTATCAGGGGAATACGTATCCAGAAGTCTACCTTCATCTGTTGAAGCAAGCGAATGTTCTGTAGGATTCTCTCATTAGACACTCCCGTATATTGAATGTGTCTCTTCTCATCCATCACCTTGATGTCAACGAGAAAGAGTTCACTCGCCGCCGCAACATCTCTCACCGTTTGCTCAGTGGCATAAAGAGCGGTATCTACCGTGCGATGAAATCCTCTCCTGCCCAACTCCTTTAATATTGCCAATGTATCTTTCGGATGCAGCAGAGGGTCACCACCGCAAATCGTCACTCCTCCATGACTATCCTCCATCATGTCTCTTTCCTTTTCTATCTCTGCCATCAACTCTTCCATCGTCATGTCTCTCCCACACATTTCCAAGGCGGTGGTAGGACATGCTTCCACGCATTTGCCACAAAGCACACATTCCGCATCCGTGGGGCGTATTCCATCCTTGGTCATTTCCAATGCCTGATGCTCACACGCCTCCACACAACTCATACATCCTATGCACTTGCTTTGTTTGTACGATTTTTGCGCCTTGCTTTCCCATCCTTCTGGATTATGACACCAGACACAGCGCAACGGACAACCCTTCATGAAGATGGTTGTCCTGATGCCTGGGCCATCATTGATAGCATATCTCTTGATGTCGAATATCAACGCCATTACAAATCATTGTTTTCCGTTCGTGCTATAATCTCGTTTTGCAACTGCTCGGTCATATCGTTGAAATAGTCGGAGTAGCCAGCTACTCTCACCAACAGGTCCTTGTAGTCGTCAGGATGTTTCTGCGCATCGTGTAGGGTTTCCGTATCTACGATGTTGAATTGGATATGGTGACCGCCAAACTTGAAATATGTTCTCACCAAACTACTGAATTTCTTCAAATCTTCATCTCGTTTCAGCAATGAGGGCACGAAGCGTACGTTCAGCAACGTACCGCCGCTCTTCGTCTGGTCAAGTTTTCCAAGTGATTTCACCACCGCCGTCGGACCATGCGAATCTGATCCGTGGGCAGGAGAAGTTCCGTCGCTGATAGCGAAATGGGCAAAACGTCCATTCGGTGTTGCTCCGCATACCGAACCGAAGTAGTTGTGGCAAGTGGTGCTCAACATATTCAGTTGGGTCTTTCCTCCTCTTGTGTTGGGTCTTCCCTCTATCGCCTTCACCAAGTCTACATACACCCTCACGGCAATATCATCGGCATAATTGTCATCATTCCCGAAGAATGGCGTATGGTTTCTGATGTACAAACGCATTTTCTCATATTCACGGGCAAGGGGTGTGTCTTTCCCCCAGTTGCAAGCCACAGCCTTGAGGATATCGTCCATCGTGAATCTACCTTCCTCAAAGACATGTTTCTTCAAGGTTGTAAAACAGTCGGTGATGGTTCCCAATCCCGTGCATTGTATATATGTGGTGTTGTAGCGTGCTCCACCACTGTAGTAGTCCTTGCCCTTCTCTATGCAATCGTCAATGAACAGGCTCAGGAACGTAGCAGGAGCATAGAGCGAGAACATTCTTTCTATGTAATTGTTCACTGACAGCTTCAGGTTTACGAAATACACCATTTGCTGATGCCAAGCCTCATACAACGATTCGAAATCCTTGAACTGTCGTGGGTCTCCTGTCTCCAATCCCAATTTCTTGCCCGTCTCAGGGTCAACGCCATTGTTCAAGGTTATTTCCAGTATCTTCGGCGTGTTCAGATAACCCGTCAACAGGTAAGCCTCCTTACCGAAAGCGCCTACTTCAATGCAACCAGAGCAACCGCCCTCACGCGCATCTTCAAGGGTCTTTCCTTCACGTACCAATTCTTGTATATAGGTATCGGGATTGAAAATGGAAGGATAACCATGTCCTTGTCTGATGACCTTCACACCTTCTATCAAGAACTCGTCTGGGGTGTTCTTGGCAATGTGAATGCTCAAACCTGGTTGTAGCTCATGCAACTCTTCTTGTATCTCAAGGATGATATACGACAGGTCGTTCACGGCATTGTTTCCATCACGGTCAACACCACCAATGTTGATATTGGTAAAGTCGTTGTAGGTTCCCGACTCCAATGCCGTCACTCCCACCTTGGGTGGTGCCGGCTGATTATTAAACTTGATCCAAAGGCAAGACAACAGTTCTTTCGCCTTGTCTCTGTCCAACGTACCCTCTTCCAAACCTTTTCGATAGAAGGGATAGAGGTGCTGATCGATATGTCCGGGGTTCATGCTGTCCCAGCCATTCAACTCGGTTACCGTTCCAAGATGCACGAACCAATACATCTGAATGGCTTCCCACAGGTCGCGTGGCGCATGGGCAGGCACCCAATGGCAAACGTCGGCAATCTTTTCCAACTCTGCCTTTCGTTGCGGGTCTGCCTCCTGCTCAGCCAGTTGCTCAGCCAGTTGTGCGTGTCTTTCTGCAAACAAGATGGCTGCGTCACACGAAACCGCCATTGCCTCCAGTTCCTGTTGTTTGTCGGTTGCCTCTGGGTCGTAGATGTAATCTAACGAGGCGATTTTCTTTTCAATGCGAGCCTTCACGTCTAACAATCCCGTATGATACATCTTTCCGTCCATAGCAGTATGTCCGGCAGCGCGTTGTTCCATAAACTCGGTAAACACGCCTGCATGATAGGCTTCCTCCCACTCTTTCGACACATGGTTGAAGATGCGTTCTCGTTGGGTCTTTCCTTTCCAGTAGGGTATTACCTCTCGCTCATACGTATCAATGTCTTCCTGACTGATATGATAACTTTGCAGGTCGCGAGTGTCCAACGTATGCAAGTCTTCCACGGAGTGGCAGGTCAACTCAGGAAACGTGGGTACTGCCTTGGGCAATGGTCCACGTTCTCCTACGATGAGTTCGTCTTTCCCTATATAGATGGTTTTCTTCTTACATATCTCGTAGAAATTCTTGGCACGCAACATGGCGATGGGCATTGTTCCGTAGTTTTCCTTATAGAATGCCGTTTCTATCAATGCTCTTTCTATGCTCAATGTGGTAGGCGTGTCAAAATTCTCTTGGCGCAAGCGTTTGATGCGCTCATTCATGCCTCCCTCGTTGGCGGGGTTCTTAATGGAAAAATTCATATCTTTGTGTTTTTTGCATTCATTACTTCTTCTATGGTCATAGGCTTCTTCAGATGTCCCAACAGTTTAGCTCCGTCTTCGGTAATCAGGTAATCCAACTCGTTTCGCAATCCCGTAAAGTTGCGCCACTCTTTCAACTTGTCATAATTGATAAAGTCGGTGAATTGTTTCTCTGCCTCCCACTTATCCATCAGTTCGGGGATGAAATAGATGCCTGGCTCTACGGTAAATATGAATCCTGGTTCAAGGGGACGAGCCAACCTCAACGACTTAAAGCCGAATTGCTTGCTTTTCTCCATTCCGTCAGTATAGCCCACATATTGCTCACCTAAGTTTTCCATGTCGTGAACGTCGAGTCCCATCATGTGACCAAGACCGCAGGGGAAGAACAGGGCGTATGCGCCACATTCGGCAGCATCTCGTGCATCACCTTTCATCAGTCCCAAGTCTTTCATTCCCTCTACAATCTTCGTAGCGGCAGCGATATGGGCGTTACGAAAGGGTACGCCTGGCTTGAGCTCATCCACCGCCGCCTGGAAACTTGACAGATGGATGTTGTAAACGTATGCTTGGCGCTCGCTAAACCTATCGTTTACGGGCATTGAAGATGACAGATCGCCGGCGTAATGCAAATGGTTCTCTGCACCTGCATCCAACAAGAAGATGTCTCCTTCTTGCAGTGTGTGGATATATCCATGATTATGAAGCACTTGTCCTTGCACCGTGGCAATGGTGGGGAAAGAGAGCGTGTGCCCACGCCTACCTGCCACTTCCTCAACGGCAGCAGCTATCTCTGCCTCCGTCACTCCTGGGCGCACCATGCTATAAGCCTTCAGGTGCATCTCGGTACTGGTGTCTATCGCCTCCTCTATGGCGGCTATCTCTTCCGCACTCTTATGGTTGCGTTGCTTGACGATGGCTTTGATGAAAGGTACCGATGCCTGGGCTGCCTGTGCTGATGGCAACAAGCCCGTAAGTTCTTGCAACCACACTTGGTGTTCTGCACGGTATGGGGGTAGGAAGTGTATCGTCTGTCCCTTTGCCTGCGCCTTGAGAATATACTCCTTCAAGTCTTTCAAGGGCAAGGAGTGAGCTACTCCCACTTGCTGGCACATGTCTTGCAACGTGAGTTGCGTGCCTGTCCAAACGATGTCGTCAATCGTGAGTTCGTTTCCAAAGACGATTTCACGGTCTTCATCCACGTCGATGATGGCAGCTAAATCGGCACAATCTAATCCAAAATAATACAAGAACGTACTGTCTTGCCTAAAGCGATAGGTGTTGTCGGCATAGTTCATGCCACACTCCTTGTTGCCAAGAAACACGAGCAATCCTTTTCCCATTTCTCGTTGGAGCACTCGTCTTCTATTGATATATGTTTCCTTTGTGAAAAGTTTCATGACCATGATTATGATTTGGTGATTATTTGGCTATGGGCTTCGTGGCTTCTCTCAACCATTCCACCTCATCGGGTTGCAGATAGGGAGAGAGCTTGTCGAATACCGTTTGGTGGTACGTATTCAACCATTGTATTTCTTCGTCTTTCATCATCTCCTTCACAATGGGAGCGGTGTCGAAGGGACACAGGGTAAGTGATTCAAATTGCAGGAACTCACCAAACTCCGTTTCCATATAGGGAACGATGAGCAACAGGTTCTCATGTCGTACACCAAAGCGATTGGCAAGGTAGATTCCTGGCTCATCAGTCACGGTCATGTTCTTCACGAAAGGTGCGGGCATCCATTCCATACGAAACTGATGGGGTCCTTCATGGACGTTCAAGTACTGCCCTACTCCATGACCTGTACCGTGCAGATAGTTCAATCCCTCTCGCCACATATCCATACGGGCAAGGATGTCCATCTGCGTTCCACTGGCTCCAGAGGGGAATTTGCAGAGTTCCAACTGTATATGTCCTTTCAGCACCAACGTATAGATGTGTCGTTGCTCTTCCGTCAGTGGTCCCAAGGCAATGGTACGGGTGATGTCTGTCGTTCCGTCTTGATATTGCGCTCCACTGTCGATAAGCAAAAGTCCTTTGGGTTCCAGCGTTGCATCTGTTTCTGGCGTTGCCTCATAGTGTACGATGGCTCCGTGCTGCTCATAGCCGGCTATCGTGTCGAATGAGAGACCACGAAACAGGGGTTGCTCCGCCCTCAATGCGGTGAGCTTCTGGTCAATGGAAATCTCGGTTTGTCCTCCTGCCTCCACAGCCGGCTTCAACCATTTCAAGAATTTCACGAGTGCGATGCCGTCTTTCAGCATCGCTTGCCTAAAACCCGCTATTTCCCTTTCGTTCTTGATGGCTTTCATGGCAGGTACTGGCGACTTGCCCCGAATGATTTCCTTGGTCTTGATGGCTTTTGAAAGGGTGTAGTTCAACTCGTCTGGATCGATGAGGATGTTGTATTCAAAATAGTCTTGCAGTCCTTTCTTCACCTGGTCATAGTCTTCTACGTCAACCTGGTTTTCACGCAGATACGCAGAGACTTCAGGAGTGAGTTTCTTGGGATTGATAAACAAGGTGACTTTGGTCGTGGAAATCAACAGGTAACTCACGAACAACGGGGTGCAATGCACGTCTGAGCCTCGCAGGTTTAATATCCACGCAATGTCATCTAACGCAGAAATCAACATTCCGTCTGCGTGTTGCTCGCGCAAAGCCTTTCTCACACGTTGTATCTTTGACGTTGCGCTCTCACCGGCATATTCTATGGGTTGAATCTCTACCTTGTCTTCGGGGATGGGAGGACGGTTTTCCCAAATCTGTTCCAACGGGTCAAGATTGGTTCTCACCGTAATGCCACCGTTCTGGCGCATGTCCTTGATGAGTTCTTCCACCGACGAGAGAGAATTGACCATTCCGTCAATACCGATTTCCGTGGACGACATGCTCAACAACTCTCTTCCCAACCATTTGGGAATGGTAGGCGTATCAGGCATCTTGAGTTTCATCAACTGAAATTCAGTATCTTTCAACTGTTCCTCAGCGGCAAGGAAATAACGGGAGTCTGTCCACAATGCAGCACTATTCATCGTAACCACAGCCGTACCTGCAGAACCGTTGAACCCACTAATCCATTCTCTCCCTTTCCAATGGTCTGGCACATACTCGCCATGATGCGGGTCAGTACTGGGGAATATAAACGCCGCAAGGTTTTCACGTCGCATCACCTCGCGCAATCTCTCTAATCGTTCATTGATTTCTTCTTTCATATTTTTGGTTTATTTGCTCAAAATCATATTCACCAAATGAATCACGTCGGTAATATTCAACATTCCATCACCATTCATGTCGCCCTCCGTCTTCTCATATCGGAATGTGGCAGTGGTTACTTCGGAATCATCATAGCCTTCTTTTGTGGCGTAAGACGTAACAGTATAGACGATTAGCGGTGTCAAACTAATCTCTTCATCTGTCAATGGTTCTGCATTCGATGCAGTGATGTTTGTCACACATGTTGCTCCTTCCGTTGCACTCTCTACTTTGATTTTGCCGTTGGCAAGGATGGTAATGACTGGCTTTGCACATTTATTGCCATCATCAAATTCTTCTTCATCAATAATCCCCTTAATAGTTTCAAATCCACTCCACGGTTCCCTTCTTCTATATTGGTTAATTGAATTTTCGGGAACATGCAATGTAGCATAAGAAATATATGAGCCATCAAATGCATTTGTTTCTGCCGATGGTACTTTTTCTGCATGACAATATACATCTTCGAGACTTTCGCAACTTGCAAAAGCACGACTACCTATAGTTTCTATTCCTTTTCCGATAATTATGGAGGTAATACCAGAACCATAGGCGAAAGTAGATTCTCCAATTGATGTCACGCTATTGGGGATGGTTACGGAAGTCAGACCAGAACAACCATAGAAAGCATTGCTGCCGATGGAGGTCACACTGCTGCCGATTGTCACAGAGGTAAGACCAGTACAAAATTGAAAAGCATAGTTTCCGATGGATGTCACACTGTTGGGGATAGTTAGGGAGGTGAAACCTGTACAACCAGAGAAAGCATAGTTTCCAATAGTTGTCACACTGTTGGGGATAATAACAGAGGTTAAAGAACAATTTATAAAAGCACAATCATTTATGCTGGTGATTTCATCTGGAACAATTAAATCCATCACTTCCTTTCCATTTAGATACAGGTGATTTGCATAATAAAGGGGATTTGAAGAACAATTATAACTGAGAGAATAAGCAATAGGACTTTTTTCAAAAATAATCTTACACCAAGCAGATAAATCTGAAATATGTACGGAGGTAAGAGTCGAACACGAACCAAAGGCATTGCCACCAATGTTTGTCACACCGTTTCCGATGGTCACAGAGGTAAGACCTGAACAGTCTGCGAAAGCATTATTACCGATAGAAGTAACGCTATTTGGGATGGTGACGGAAGTGAGACCTGAACAGCCACAAAAAGCATTTCTTCCAATAGTTGTCACACATTCGGGAATAGTTACATTGATAAGACCTGAACACCCATCGAAAGCTTGGATTCCGATAGTGGTCACACTATTGGGGATTGAAATTGAAGTAAGAACTGAACAATTCCAAAAAGATTCATTTCCAATGGATGTCACAGAATAGGAAATACCTACGTGCTCGACAGTCTGAGGAATAATGATATCTCCAGAGTACCCTCCTCCTCCCCAACTTCCACTGTTAGTCACTTCTGCCTGTTTTGTCTCTTGATTTAAGTTGTAATAGATTCCATTAATCTCCACCTTGTCTGCACTCGCCATCAACGGCATGAGCATCAAGACGAATAATAATACTTGTTTCTTCATGATAATATGTTTTTTGTTCTGAATGCAAATTTACTCATTATTTCTGAAACCACTATAAAAATCATATTGAAAATTGATTATTGAACACGAATATCCACGCATGTTACGACCCCTAATACGAAAGAAATAATACGATGTTGGCACAATGACATAGAAAGCATTTCTTACAACAAATATGTGCCATTTGTTATATTATGCTTATACAAATGTTACAAGACCGAAGTGCTTTTAGGAATTTCTCTACGATATATTACTTGTCCATCCCTCTCAATATTATCCTTAAACTTTGAGTTTTTCACTTTGGTAAAAATATGGGTGTCACATATCTGAGGAATATGTGAGTTATACAACTTATCGTTCAAAAGGGCAAGCACATGACGGTTAAAATCTTTCCCCTTAATAGATAAATCTATATCAGAAGCTCGCCAATAGTCGCCTCTTGCACGAGAGCCATAGATAATGACTTCCTCTATCTCAGGAAAAGAAGCCAATATCTGCATCAACTCATTGTAAGACTGTTCTGTCAGTCCGTACATTCCATCATCCATTTGCCAACACATCCATTTAATTTCGTAATTCCAAGAACAAAGGATAATATGTATGAACAATATCATCTATCACATCCTCAGCCATTTCTTCGTCATATAGATGAGACGTTTTATTCCTATCGTCTATCATCTCCATCCATGCCTCTCCGTTATCTATTAGCGACATGGCAAAAGCACGTCGCACCACATCCTTTGAACCCATAAGTTCTGTGACGCCATTCTCTTTTTCGTAACTCATCATTAGCTTCCACGCCATCTCGTATGTGAATTCAAATCTTTTTATAAGACTGTCGTTTTCAAACGAGTTTAACGGACGTTGCTTATAAATATCAACAATCTCACACAACCTTGCTATAGCGTTCTTGAATGTGGTAAGCCGTTCTATCCATCTGGGTTGTATTTCATTCATCTGTTCAAATAGTTTTTTGCAAAACTACAAATTAAAAATGATATTTCCAAATCCATTATTGTACACTTTTTTATTTAACAATTCAAGAGAGATAACAAAAATTGTCAAAATACCCAACAAAAAATTATTAGCATTTTCTTGCGAAATAGAAATGGAAAACGGAGAAAATGGGGTATAACGGGAGAAAAAGCGTATTTTTCATCGTAACATTGCATGTTACGAGCGTAACTATATGAGTTATGACCGTAACTATGTATGTTACGAGTGCTATCTTTATATGTTATGAAGGGCAAAAAAGTGGGTATTTTGAGGTAAAAACTTGGTTTTTTCCGCTGTCATCAAAGGATAGAAAATCACAATTACCTGATTTTCAGCATATTGCAAAAATATCAAAATACGGGCATATTTTCAACCAACTCTCAAGTCATTTGAAAATATGCCCGTATTTTGGCACCTAAATTCAGAATTTGTATGACAAATAGCCAATAAGAAACCACCAGAAAGGTTACCCTATCTGATGTAGAAATCATCCACCATGTGCAGTGTCTTCTGCGCCCTTGTCATGGAGGTATATATCCATTGGTATGTTTCCTTGGTAGGATTCTTGGTTATGTTTCTTGGCACATGAACATATACGTCTTCCCATTCTCCACCTTGCGACTTATGACAGGTAATGGCGTATCCAAACACGCAGCGGAGAGCATTGAGATATGAATCATGAAACATCATGTCGTAAAACGCCTGTCTGTTGTTTTTTGCCGTAATGCCCTTGTCGAGCATACGATAAATGAAATCGAGAAACAAGGCATGTTGTTGTTGCTTGTCCAAGTTTGGCTTCGACTGGTTTACAATTTCTTCTATCATCAGCGAGCTATAGCTGTTTCCAGTAAAAAGTTCTCTCACCTTCACCTGTCGGAATGTGAGATGTGCCCTTGTCACGCTGCTCTTACTGATTTCTTCCACCACGACCACATCACCATTCATAAGTCCTGTCAGCATATTGTTTTGCGTCACCATGAGCAAGTCGCCTTTTTGCAAGCACCCTCTTGCAAATCCCAGTTTCTCCCTGATTCTTGCGGAAAGATCGGCACAACTTGCATTAGACCTACAAATACAAACGGCACTGTTCAACCCGTCTTTCTGTACCTTACTGACATAATGGTTAAGCATTTCCTCCACGTTAGCATGTAGTGCAATATTTTTATTATTGCGGAACGGCAACATTCCCCAAACCACTTGCAACCCGTATTGTCTATTGCTGTCTGGCGCTTTGGCATAGAGTATTCTTATTCTCTTTGATGCGTCAATGATGCCATTAGAGCCCTTTTGTCGCATGATTTTAGTCAGTTGCGCCTCTTGTGCCACTACGCCAAAGGTGTTTTGTACATATTCTTTCATCAAGGCTGGTGAGAAATATTGTTCTATGGGCGGCAACTGGCAAGGGTCCCCCACAAAAATATACTTGCTGCCTTTGCGTGTGTCGTACTGCAAGAGGTCTTGGAGCAACCTACCGTCACCAAACTTAGCCTGTGTCACGTTTTTGACAACCACATCCGAAACCATGGAAGCCTCATCAATGATATAAATGGTTTCCGAAACGTCAGTAGGAGCCAACCTGGTGGGTTCAAACACCAAGAAGAGCTGCCCATATTGGTCGGCTTTCAATTCCTCTTTCTCGTTTAGCTCTTTGTTTAATCCGTTGAAGTCGTACACCATCGAGTGTATGGTAGAGGCACTGGCATTACCAGAAAGGTTTGACAATATCTTTGCCGCCCTTCCCGTGGAAGCCAGCAATTGATAGTTTTTTCCCAACGACTCCAATTGTCGTATCAGGAATCTCATCAAGGTGGTCTTACCCGTACCTGCGTAGCCCTTGAGGATAAACACCCTGTCAGTGGGATGATTGATAAAACTGAGTAATTGTTTCAGAACAAACTCTTGACTAGTGGTCAGTTGAATTTTCTCAATGTCGTTGATGTCCATGGTATTTGCATTCAATTAAACGGGAGCGAAGATAATGATTATTCACGAAAATTCCAAATTATTCGATAACTTAATTTTTAGGCAATGATATAGCAAATGGCATAAGCAGTGCCGAAGGCACGATAGATGACAGGCAGGCGGTAAAGCCCGAACGGCGTAACCCCTGCTAACATGAGCATTTGTGGTTAAAATTGCCATTATTTTTAATGGCAATAGTAGATATTTCCATTAACGGTGAACATAACAGACGTGGTATTGATGGTAAACCACTCATATCATCTTGGAGGAATAATCATCCTGTTTGATTATATGCAAAATGGCTGATTCCGTCGATGGAATCAGCCATTTTTATAATTATATAGCAAGTATGAGGCACTGCCACACATTGTCTATATGCAAGAGATTGTTGCGTAGCTTAATCGTAACACTCGAATATCTTATCCACGGTGTTGCGAGGCATCTTCTTGGTAAACAGGCTCACCAACCACACAACCACGAAACCACCCACCATGGCGATAGCTCCACAGTTGATAGGATTGATGGGGTTGCCAAGCAACATATTGATGACCGTAATGCCTACGCCCCAAACGAAGCAAGCCCATACGGAAGCCGTGGTCGTGTTTTTCCAATAAAGACCCATCATGAAAGGAGCGAGGAATGCACCTGCCAAGGCTCCCCAAGAGATACCCATGAGCTGGGCTATGAACGTGGGCGGATTGAGGGCAATCATCAGAGAGATAACAATGAAGAATACAATCAGCACACGCATCACCACCACCTTTCGGCGCTCAATCTTCTCAGCCACGATGTCGTCAATGGCACCTTCTTCCACTTCTCCCGGAGCCGACTTCTTGTCACGATAGATCAAGTCGAGCGTCATGGTAGAAGACGAGGTGAGCACCAAAGAAGCCAAGGTTGACATGGAAGCCGACAATACCAGCAACACCACGAGGGCGATGATGAAATCGGGCAACGTAATCAGCATAGAAGGCACGATGCTGTCGAAGTCTAACCGTCCGTTGGGCAATACGGGAGGCATTCCAAACAAACGTCCGAAGCCGCCAAGGAAGTAACAACCACCAGCCACTACGAAGGCAAACAACGTAGAGATAATCGTACCGCGACGAATGGCTTGTTCGTCGGTAATGGAATAAAACTTACCCACCATCTGAGGCAGTCCCCACGTACCAAGAGAGGTAAGGATGATGACACCCAACAGATTCCACGGGTCTGGTCCCAGCAATGAAGCAAAGCCTCCGTTTACCGTTGCATCAGTGTCACTGGGCAGTTCAGCCATCTTCTGCACAGCGGTAAAGAGTCCTCCCTGCGAGTTCAGCACAGCTGCAATCACGGTCACGATACCGAAAAGCATGATGATACCCTGAATAAAATCATTCATGGCAGTAGCCTTGTAGCCACCCAATATCACATAGACAGCCGTGAAGATAGCCATGATAACCACGCAATATTCGTAAGGAATGCCAAAACCCATCTCAAACAAAGTGGAGATTCCTTTATACACACCAGCGGTATATGGGATAAGGAAGACAAACGCAATGACAGATGCCACCACACGCAAGCCCTGACTATCGAAACGTGTGCCAAAGAAATCAGGCATGGTGCGACTGTCAATGTGCTGGGTCATCAACTTGGTACGCCTACCTAACACAATCCACGCCAAGAGAGAGCCAATGATGGCGTTTCCTACGCCAATCCATGTGGCAGACAGACCATATTTCCAACCGAACTGGCCAGCATAGCCAACGAACACCACTGCCGAGAAATAACTTGTGCCGTATGCAAAGGCTGTAAGCCAAGGACCAACGGAACGACCGCCAAGCACGAAACCATCTACAGAACTGGCTTGCTTGCGAGAATAAATACCCACGCCCACCATGACGAGGATGAATATCAATGTAAGAATAACTTTGATTACCATAGTATATTATATTAGAATGCCACTTGAATTTGAGATTGCAGCCAATTATAGTCTTTTCCTATCTGGTCGCCACAGAAACAGCGAGTGTATTGCACTTGGAAACGACACTTCTTGTAAAACCAGTATTGCAAGCCTACGGTCAGGTTGGTTTGTGTCCAACCATCCACACTTGTATTGCGATTAAACGTCTCGCCACTTGCCACGGCATCCCAACCTTTGGTCAGGGGAACACAGGCAGTGAGGTAACCGCCACGGCTACCCACGTTTCCATCCTTGCCACCCAACCATTCACCACGGAAGCTGATGGGGCGAGCCTCCTTATATTTACCTGGAGCAAATTGCCCCGTCTTATATTCTGCACCTATGCTATACCTGTCACGAGTATAGTCGTCGCCCACTTTTATCTCAGGGTTCCAGGCAGCCGTACCCACGGCGTTACCCGTACCCTTCTGGGCACTTGCCACGATGCGAAGCCCTTCGATGGGGCGCACATCCAACCTGGCAATCACGTCTTTCTTGTTGTTTCCATCACGCTTGTTAATGCCTTGCCCGTTCATCAAGGCGAGTTCGTAATGTAAGAAGCCATTGAACACGTCACCATAAATCATAGCTCCCATGTCACGGCCATAGTTGACGCCATTCAACGGGTCTGGTCCTTCTCCTGCCAGATACAACACTGCCTGTGAATAGACATCTATCAACTCCAGCATCGTAGGAGAGAGAGGATTTTCTAACGTATAAGAATGTTTGAATTGTCCGACCCTTACGGTAAGGGATTTGTCATTGGAGAGTCGGTAGTCTGTGTAAAATTCTTGCACCACACTTGAGAAGTCGTGCATAAAAAGAAACGACCATCGGTCGGTAATTCGGGCTTTTGCCCAAAGCAATGTACGTTTCAAGTTGAAGTCATTGCGCTGTTTGCCATTAGCATCTTGCCAGGAGTAACCTCCTTGTGCATAGCCATTGAATGTAATACGCGAGGTTAATTCCTTCATCCAATTGGTTTTCTCCTCACTCTTTTGTTGCCCCATGGCAGCATGACTGCTGAACACAGCCAATGCCACCGCTAAGGTGGCCATCTTGAAAATCTGTTTTCTCATAAATATAATAATTAAAAAGTTTATCAAAATATTTCGCAAAATTAATAGATTATTGCGGGATTTAGAAAAATATGCCTATAGTTTTTATATTTAATAACATTTCATGACACATATCATGCACAAAAGTGGTTTTTCATGTGATTTTGTTACAAAAACAAGGCAAACAACAACAATTTGACACAATACACATCAAGTATAACCTCATCGTATATCTCTTATATAGCTCGTTCTTCGTTTACAGACACAGACCTCACGAATTGCAATGTCGATTTGGCAAAAGCCTACATTTTTAATAATAATAACAATTAAAAAGGCAAATAAATGCTATCTTCCGCATTTTTTTAGTAACTTTGCCGAAAGAAAGAATAATTATAAACTTAAAACGATAAAATTGATATGACATTTTTAACTAACGACAAACTGGTCATCGTCGGTGCAGCTGGCATGATTGGTTCAAACATGGTACAGACCGCTTTGATGATGGGACTGACCAACGACATTTGTCTTTACGACGTATTCTCACCAGAAGGTGTAGCAGAGGAAATGCGCCAAAGTGGATTTGGTGACGTGAAGATTACTGCTACCACAGATGTAGCAGAGGCTTTCACCAATGCCAAATACATCATTTCGAGTGGTGGAGCACCACGTAAGGAGGGTATGACTCGTGAAGACCTCTTGGCTGGTAACTGCAAGATAGCAGAGGAACTGGGAATGAACATCAAGAAATATTGCCCCGATGTAAAGCACGTGGTAATCATCTTCAATCCAGCCGACCTCACCGGTCTCGTAACGTTACTTTACTCAGGATTGAAACCAGGACAAGTGACCACATTGGCAGCTCTTGACACCACTCGTCTGCAATCAGCTCTCGCCAAGAAGTTTGGCGTGATGCAAAGCGAAATCACTGGTTGCGCCACATACGGCGGTCACGGTGAGCAAATGGCAGTATTTGGCAGCCACGTAGAGATTGCCGGTCGCAAGTTGGCAGACATCATCGGTACGGAAGAGTTCCCCGAAGAGGAATGGGAGAAGATGAAGAAAGACGTGACGCAGGGTGGTGCAGCCATCATCAAGTTGCGCGGACGCAGTTCTTTCCAAAGCCCCTCTTATCTCAGCGTAGAAATGATTCGCTCTGCCATGGGTGGCGAGGCATTCCGTTTCCCTGTAGGTACATACGTAAAGACCGACAAGTACGATCATATCATGATGGCAATGAAGACCACTCTCGACGAGAATGGCGCTCACTTTGAAGTTCCACAAGGCACTCCAGAGGAAAATGCCAAGCTTGATGCTTCTTACGAGCACCTCTGCAAGATGCGCGACGAGTTGGTAACGCTCAACATCGTTCCTCCAATCTCTGAATGGAGCAAGATTAATCCAAACTTGTAAACAACAACCATGTATCAAATAGGATGAAGAATCACTGACAATGGCAAGACATCGGGTGATTCTTCATCCTTTTTTTATACTCCTTTTTATAAAATATAGGTAATGATATAGTTGTTGGCACAGGCAGTGCCGAAGGCACGATAGATAACAGGCAGGCGGTGAAGCCCGAAGGGCGTAACCCCTGCTAACATGA
>Ga0310694_10000690_pt1 | contig 42725 bp, 27 predicted proteins | sample 174DNAGHGhighgp2_FD_203884 | JGI IMG/M metagenome (GOLD analysis project Ga0310694, IMG submission 203884) | Sheep rumen microbial communities from Palmerston North, Manawatu-Wanganui, New Zealand - 1742 DNA GHGhigh gp2 (v2) (version 2) | ecosystem: Host-associated > Mammals > Digestive system... | reverse complement strand
CTGAAGATTACATCTTTATGCCAAATACTGTCTATCATGGATATAAACTGACCGGCGTGAGGGATCTGAACACAGGAACCGTCTATCCTGTGAATGAAAACGGCGCGGTTTCCCTGGACGGGAAGGTTTATCCTGTCAGCACGGACGGTACCGTGGATATTGACGGGACTACCTACACCGTTGAAAACAACGAAGTCCGGATCAGCGGATACAGCCTGCCGTTACTGAACACGAACAGCTCGAGAGGCGAGATCCTTTACAACGGAGAATCCCTCGAGGTTGAAGCGCGGTACCTGTTCACAGAGAACGGAACACGGTATTCCGCCGCAGGCACAGGCATGAGCGGATCGGAACTGGTGGAATACACAGAAGGGAACAAAAGCGTGATCCTGCACAGGGGTGCTGTACAGGCCGGTGAAAAGCTTTATCCGGTTTCGAGCAGCGGCTCAAGATATATCTATCTCCCGCTCGAAGCGGACAGGAACCATGTGACCTTTGACGGGAACAGATATGAGGTACACCAGGCGGTTTATTTCTCAAGCGACAGGAGATACCACCCCGTATATGAGAACGGAGACGGAACGCTGACAATGGACGGGGCTGTATATACAAAAGACGGAAATTATATTGTCAATCAAGAGAGCGGTGCCAGGCATTACCTGTCTGGCAGATACCTGTTTGATCCGGAAGATCCGTCCGGGGCTTTCCCGGTTGAGAATCATGCATTTGTTACAGGTCATTATTATCCCACAGTCAGAATCACACTTTCTTACAGTGCTCCTTATTCATTCACCTTTAACGGGAAAACCTATACGGTCACGGAGAACGATCCGAACACCGGATATGTATATTATGATCCGGATGATCCGGAAAAGTTTGTTACCGGCCGCTACTGGAAATACGGCGAGATTATCCTGCCGGACGGGACGCATCTGTTTATCGATGAGGATTATATGGACAACGAAATCCTCAGCGAGGAACAACCGTACAGCCCCGAGAAGACAACGCATTATTTTGAGCTGAATGAACTTCCGCTGCAGGTCAGGGGAGCGGGCAGGATTATCATTCCGGCGGGAGCGTACAGCAACGGAGACAAGGTAAACCTGGAACTGCTCTGGGAGCGGACCGAGGAAGAAACGGAACGGAACTCGGTGGAGTACACCTTTACGCTGAAAGACGGCGAGAGCAAGGTGTTCGATCCCGTGCCCGCCAGCACTGCCTACGAAGTATGGGAGGAAACGCCGAGAGGCTGGATCCTGGTCGGCAGGAGCGGGGACAGCGGGGTGATTGAGCCGCTGAAGACCGCAGAAGTGGAGTTCACAAACGAATATGCACCGAACAAGACCAGCGCCAGCCTGACGGCCAGCAAGCGCCTGGACGGCAAACTGACCAAGCGGGCATTCACCTTCGGCCTGTACAAAGCGGCGGAAGACGGAACGGAAACCCTGATCGACACCAAGAAAAATACGACGGGCGGCGTGGCCAGTTTCGATATCCTGATTTACGATCTGCAGAAGGATCCGACGGCGGAGGGCACGCATATCTATAAGATCCGGGAAATTCCGGACGAGCCCGTGGACGAAACCATCGCGTATGACAGCCACGAGGAAACGGTGACGGTTCTGGTGGAGAAGCTGCCGGATCCAGAGGATGAGAATGGGTTTATTGCAAGTTCCACGGTTTCCTACATGGACGAGGCAGGCGAAAAGAGCAACGGGATCTTCGTCAATGAAACCAAGCCCGGAAACCTGCAGATCGCAAAGTCCGTCAAGGGGGCTTCCGAAGCGGCAGAGGAACAGACGTTTACCCTCCGGCTGAGGCTGGAAAGCAGGGATTACCTGCCCGTAAGCGGAAGCTGGCCGGCGGTGCGGACGGCGGCGGACGGCAAGGAGACGGAAGAAACCGTTACGACAAACGAAAACGGTGTGGCCGAGCTGAAGATCCGGGACGGCGAGACGATCCTGGTGAAGGATCTGCCGGATGGAACCCGGTACACCGTGGAGGAAACGGATATTCCCAGCGCCTGGAAGCAGACGGGATCCGAGGGAACGGAAGGAAAGATCGTTTCCACTGAAACCGCGGAGGTCTCCTTCGAGAACACTTACTCCATGAAGGGCAAGGCCGCGCTCCGGGCGGAGAAACGGCTGGACGTGGGCGCCCCGGCGGAGGAGGAATACGGCTTCCAGCTGGTGGACCGGACCGAGGGAAGCGAAACATACGGCCAGGTCATTGAGACCGTACGGAACCGGGCGGCGGATGAGGAAAGCGGAAGCGCGCCGGTGACCTTCACCGCGCTGGAATACACCGGCGAAGGCACCTGGAACTACGGAATCCGCGAGATGATCCCGACGGAAGAGGACGAAGGCTATGACCCGAAGATGGCCTACGACAGCCGGGAGATCCGGGCGACGGTGACCATGAAAGACCTGAGCGGCGGCGGAACCCTGACCGCAACGGTCACCTATGCCGGCGGCGAGGGCGAGGGGAAGAACGGCTTCCTGAACACCTTCAAGCCGGGCAGCCTGAAGATTTCCAAAACCATCCAGGATGCGACGGAAGTCTCCGAAACTCAGGAATTCACCGTGGAAGCCGGGCTGAAGGACCGGGACGGCAACGCACTGGAAGGCACCTTCGACGCGGTACGCACGGACGGGGACGGGAAGGAAACGAAGGAAACCGTCACCGTCAAGGGCGGAAAGTGCGCGGTAGTCCTGAAGGGCGGAGAAACGCTGCTGATCAACGGTCTGCCTTACGGGGCGGCCTGGGAACTGACGGAGCAGGGCGCGGACGGATGGGTCCAGACCGAAGCGGAAGGAACCGCCGGCACCGTCGAAGCGGACAAGACGGCGGAAGCCTCCTTTGTCAACACATACAGCGCGAAGGGCCAGGTGGTCCTGGAAGCGCGTAAGACCATGGACCCGGCGGAGATTCCGATGCCGGCGGAGCTGTTCTCCTTCATCCTGCGGGATGAAAAGGGCGGCGAGCTGCAGCGGACAAAGAACGACGCGGACGGAAAGGGAATCTTTGAGCCCATCGTCTACGATCAGGCGGACGCCGGAAAGGTATTCACCTACACGATCCTGGAGCAGCAGGGCGTGAACACCGCCACAAAGACCCGGTACTCCTTCGACACGACTGAATATACCGTTAAGGTCACGGTGACGGACAACGGCGACGGAACCATGAGCACGAAGGCGGTATACAGCCTGCAGGGCAGCGATACGGACGAAGCATTGTTCACCAACTCCTCCAGCGTCAACATCCCGATCCGCAAGGTCTGGGAGGGAGACGAAGCGGTCCGTGACGAGATCCGGCCGGAGTACGTGCTGGTGGAACTGCTGGCCAACGGCGAGGTTATCGCAAGGCGGTCTGTGTCCGTGGGCATGGCTGCGGAGGAAGGCGGAAACACCTGGGAGACCATGTTCACCGGCATGCCGGAGTACAAGGACGGAAAGAAAGTTGAATACGCCGTACGCGAGGTGGAGAAATCCGCCAAGGATTACGCGGCGTCGGTTTCCGCAGACGGGGATACCCTGGTGGTTACCAACAGCTACTGTGACACCTCCGTTGAACTGGGCGGCGTAAAGAAGCTGATCAACCGGAAACTGGAAATCGGCGAATTCAGCTTCACCATCGCGGCAAAGGAGGATCCGGAGGCGGGCGAAGAGGATGAGGAAACGCCGCTTCCGGAGGCGGTGACCGTCAGCAATGAAGCGGACGGAACCTTCTCCTTCGGTGAGATTACCTATCACCTGTCCGATCTGGGCTGGGATGAGGAAGGACACCGGAAGACCACGGCAAAGAAGACCTACGTGATCACGGAAGAAGTGCCGGAAGGCGCGGTCGTGTCGGAAGACGGGAAGCAGTATATCTTCGACAACGTGATCTACGACAGGACGGAGAAAGAGGTTACCGTAACGCTGCGCTTTGACCCGGCGACGGGCGAATTCACGGCGGAAGCGGACAAGAAACCGGAAGAGATCGCCTTCCGCAACACGGCGCTGCAGACGAACATCACCGTGAAGAAGGTCTGGGACGATCTGGAAGACAACGACGGGAAGCGCTCCGGCGTGAAGGCAGCCGTGACCCTGATGAAGACGGTGGCCGGAAAGACCGAAGAGATTGAAACGGTCAGCGTCTCAACGGAAGACGGATGGACGAAGACCTGGAACGGACTGCCGGTTTCTGAAAACGGGGAAAAGGTTGCCTACAGCGTGAAGGAAACGCTGGAGGAGGCCAACGGCTACACCAGCGACACGGAGGAAGCGGTTCCGGCGGAAAACGGAGAGACCGTTACTATTACAAACAGCTTCGTGCCGAAGGAAACCAGCATCACTGTGAAGAAGGTCTGGGACGATCAGGGGGATAACGACGGGAAGCGCAGCGGCGTGGAAGCGGTTATCAGCCTGCTGAAGACCATCGACGGGAAAACGGTGGAAGTCGATTCCGTCAGCGTGCCTGCGACGGACGGATGGACGAAGACCTGGAGCGGACTGCCGGCGTTTGAGAATGGAGAGAAGGTTGCCTACAGCGTGAAGGAAACGCTGAAGGAGGCCAACGGCTACACCAGCGACACGGAAAAGGCGAAGGCTGTGGACCACGGCGGTACCGTCACCGTGACCAACAGCTTCAAGCCGGAGACCGTGGAGCTGACGGTGAAGAAGGTCTGGGACGATCAGGAGGATAACGATGGGAAGCGCTCCGGCGTGAAGGCAGCCGTGACCCTGATGAAGACAGTGGCTGAAAAGACGGAAGAGGTCGAGACGGCCAGCGTCTCCGCGGAGGACGGCTGGACGAAGACCTGGAACGACCTGCCCGCGTTTGAAGGCGGGGCGAAGGTGAGCTACAGCGTGAAGGAAACGCTGGAGGAAGCCAACGGCTACACCAGCGACGCAGAGGAAGCGGTTCCGGCGGAAAACGGAGAAACGGTCACCATCACGAACAGCTATGCTCCGGAGACGGTTGAGCTTACGGTAAAGAAAGCCTGGGATGATGACGGCGACAAGTCCGGCGAACGGCCGGCAAGCCTGACGGTGATCCTGTCCAACGGGACGGAATACGAGCTGGACGCGGAGAACAATTGGACCGTGACCGTGGAGGACCTGCCGAAATACGAGGCCGGCAAGGAAATTACCTATACCTGGAAGGAAGAGGTACCGGACGGTTACTACATGAGCAAACGGTCCGAATCCGGCACAGTGACAACCTTCACGAACAAGCTGAAAGAAAAGCCGCAGCCCGTGACGCCGGATACGCCCAGATATGAGTTCGTCTTCACGAAGGAATGGCAGGGCGGCTGCGAGGATTCCCTTGAGTTCACGCTCTATAACCCGGACGGGTCGGTATACAAGCACGCTTTCGACAGGAAGAAGAAGGACGATACAACCTGGGTTTACAACGCGTGGCTGAGCAAGGAAGACGGATGCTATGTCATCGAGGCCCCGATGGAAGGCTACAGGACGAAGTACGAGAATGTCGGCAAGTACGAGGATATCACAGACCGCTGCTACGACGGCGGTAAGATCATCAACTACAAGATTCCCAAGACGGGCGACGCGGTTAACCTGCCGCTGGTCATCGCGATGGCGGTGTTCAGCGCGCTGGGCCTGATTTTGCTGGGGGCGCTGGAAAAACGGCAGAGGGCCAGGAAACGGTAAGCCTATGACGAACGACGGGCAGGCGGGGCCGGCAGGATCCGCCTGCCCGGGACGGTTCGGACGGAGAGGGGAAACAGTGCGGAAAAGAGACGAAAAACAGCAGTGGGTGCACAGGGGCCACAGTCGGAGGATTCGGCTGTGGCTTGCCGTTTTGCTGTCCTGTATGCTGGTTTTTGCCCTGGCGGTACTGATCCGGTACGGGCTGGACCTGATCGGCGCGCGCAAGACGGAGGCGAAGCTGAAGGAGGCCTATTACAACGTGGAGGCCGAAAGCTTTCCGGCGGAAGAAAAAACGGCAGAAACGGAAGATCCGCCGCCGGATGTGACGGCGGCGCCGGGGCTGGCCGCAGAGGAAGCAACGCTGCCGGATGAAACGCCGGAACCGGGCAACGAAGAAGGCGCAGGCGCGCCGCATGCAAAGCTGGAGCCGGTTGCATACCCGAACAATCCGCAGCGGAAAGTCAGCGCGCGTTTCAAAGTCCTTCGGGAAAAGAACAGGGACATTATCGGATGGTTGAAGATGGACAACCTGCTGGAGGAAGCGGTAGTCCAGCGGGATAACACCTATTACATGCGCCATGACGCGATGAAGCAGGAGAACGTCAACGGCGCGATCTTCCTGGACGCGGCGGTGTCGCTGAAAACGCGGCCGTATACCCTGCTGGTTTACGGGCACAACATGAAAAGCGGAGCCATGTTCGGCTGCCTGCGGAATTATGAGAACATGGCATATTATAAAAAAAGCCCGTTCTTCTCCTTTGAAAGCCTGTATGAAGAAGGGCGGTATGTGGTTTTTGCGGCCGGGAGTATCGGCCTTGAGGAAGAACAGGAGCATTACATTGATGTCTTTATGATGCTTTCGGACAGGCCGGACGAACGGCAGGCCGTGATTGACGGAATCAGGAATGCCTCCGTCTTCAGCTGCGGGGTGGATGTCGTGCCGGAGGACCAGCTGCTGCTCCTGGTGACCTGCGTGGATGACGACAACAGGCGGAGGGTCGTGGCCGGCAGGCGGATCCGGGACGGGGAAAAAGAAGCGGACCTGCTGGCACAGATCGGGAAAAGCACACAGGCAAACAAACGGTAAAAAACAGCCCCGGGCGTCGGGTCCCGGGGCCTGCGGTATGACAGCGGTCAGATCTCTTTGGCTTCCATATAGAACCGTTTCTCGTCAGCTTCGCCCATGGAGAAGGTTTTCCTCGGCAGGACGCCGAGCTTTTTTACGTCCGCAAAGAAGGAACGCTTGTCGATTTCGGGCAGGAGGAAGCCGACCGCGCCGGGGGCGGAGGCCAGCGCCCGCAGGGACTGTTCGCCGTGGATATAATCGATGACGGCCTCGTCATGGTTCGCCAGGAAATCATCCAGGAACTTCTGGAGGGTTTCGCAGGGAATCGCGCCTTCGGGGCTGCCGACGGTGACGGCTGTATCGCCTTCGGCGGAGACGACGGTGAAGGAATGCCCTTCAGCGGCATCCAGCGTCATGCCCCGGACCGCGGCATACGTCCTCCAGTCGCTCAGGAGCGTCCGGGGGTTCGTGCCGGTGAGGACCCGGTGGATCGGCTCGAAAAGCAGCGCTTCATCATGGATATTCACGATTTCGCACAGGGCGAAGCGGGCGGGGTGGTTTTCCCGCGCTTCGGGGCTGAGTGTTTCCCGGATCTCGTTCCAGTACGCCTTGGCGGTGGCGAGGGAATGGTTGCCGTCGCCCACGGCCAGGAGCAGCGGATCGGCGCCGAGGGAATCCAGCAGCGCGTTCAGGGAGCGGTCCACATGGGCCAGGGTATCCGCGGTATCCACGGCCCAGCCCTTCAGGTGCCCGCCGTTCATCATCAGGTCGAAATCGTACAGCTTCCGCAGGGAATCCTTCTTCGCCTGCAGCGGCTCCAGGACGGTGCGGCCCGGATCGTCGATCAGGATCATGATATGCGTCAGCTCCACCGGCGCGCCGCGGCGGATGACCAGCCGGGGAGGCAGGCGGGAGGCGATGGTCTGCTCCGTGGGCCGGACCAGCGGCAGGGAGCCCTTTTCAAAGGAATACTGCTCCAGGTCCACCGCGCAGACGAGGCCGAGGCGCGTGCCGGAGGGCACGGTGCGCTCGCACAGGACGAAGCCGGGATCCACCGCGGGAACCAGCAGGCCTTCCCGCAGGTAATCCGCCATGGCGGCATGGATGCCGGGGATCCGTTTTTCACTGTCGCGCAGGTAAACCTCCGGCAGGATCAGCCGGAGGGCGGACGGCGCGTTCCCCGCGCAGGCGTATGCCTTCTGCCAGTATTCCGGTTCGGAGGTGTACTGGTCGCAGGCGATGCATGCCCAGGTTTCCCGCGGAACGGAAGGGGCGGGCAGCAGGATGCGGGCGGGACGGATGCCGATACGTTCAAAGGACATGGGCGATTCCTCCTGATTGCAGAGATTGGGATAACCGCAGACATCCTACCACAGGCGGCGCGGATGCACAACGGGGTTCTTTCCTGCGCCGCAGCGGGAACGGTTTGTTTGACAGAATATGAAACGGGGGATAAGATATCCCGGGAAAGGGGTTGGCGGAAGTGAACAGGAGGATTGCTTTCAGGATGCTGCTGTGCGCGGCGGCGCTGCTGTGCCTGCTGGCGGCCGGGGCGGCCGCGGAGGACGCGCGGAACATCGCGGCGGACTGCCAATACAAGGGATGCAAGGGCAGCAAGCAGAACCTCGGCGACCTTTACAACGGCGATTACAGCTATTTCTGGGGTTCCGCAAGCGCCAGGGATCCCTGGCTGGAAGTGACGCTGCCGGAAGGGGAAACATGCTCCGGGGTCCAGATCAAATGGGCTTTCGTCAATCCCAACTGGTGCGTCGAGGTGGAAAAGGACGGGCAATGGGTCAGGGCCGGCGGATACGAAGCGGATTACCTGGTTACCTGGACGCCGCTGGACAACGTGGCAAAATTCCGCGTCAGCGCCCACGGCAGGACAAACAGCCGGCTGAAGATCAACGAACTGGAAGTTTATTCCGCCGGGGAACGGCCTGCAAAGGTGCAGGAATGGCAGCCGACGCCGGAGAAAGCGGATCTGCTGGTGGTCATCGCCCATCCGGACGACGAATTCATCTTCCTGGGCGGCGTGATCCCCTATTACGCCGCGGAGCGGAAAAAGGACGTCGTGGTCTGCTATATCACGGAAAGCACGATCGAACGGCGGTCGGAGCTGCTGGACGGGCTGTGGACCGCGGGGCTGCGGACCTATCCGCTGATCGGGAAGTTCCACGACCCGTATACGCTGAGCCTGGACGCGGCCTACAAACGGATCGGGAAGAAAAAGGCGCAGGAATACATGATCGAGGTTTTCCGGCACTATAAGCCGGAGGTGGTCGTGACCCACGACATTGACGGGGAATACGGCCACGGCATGCACAAGCTGAGCGCGGACATCGTGATCAACGCGCTGGACAAGGCCGCGAAGACGAAGGACCACAAGGAATCCGCAAAAAAATACGGCACCTGGGAGGTGCCGAAATGCTACATCCACCTGTACGGCAAGGACAGGACCGTGTTCGACTGGCAGGGCATGAAGCTGGAAGCCTTCGGCGGCAGGAGCGCTTACGAGGTCGCAGACGCGGCATGGCAGTGCCACCTGTCCCAGTACAAGCTGGCCCGCTACCAGGTGTTCATCGACGGAGACTACGATTCCCAGGTTTTCGGCCTGTACCGCTCGACGGTCGGCCCGGACAGGGAGCACAACGACTTTTTCGAGCACATTCCGCAATAAACCGGGCCTGCCGGAAGGGGATCCGGGTCAGAATTTGAATACGATCCCGACGACAGCTGAAATGGCGATGAAGATGACCGGATGCCATTTCAGCTTTTTCTGTGCGATAAAGAGCACGACGCCCAGGGCGATGGCTTTCCAGAGGAACAGGTCCCCGACGGCGCCGGAGGCACGGAAGGCCTCCAGGTTGATGAGGGATACCCGGGCGACGTTCAGCCCGGCCACGGAGATCATGGCGAGGGAAGCGGGGCGCAGCCCGTAGAATGCGCCTTCCACGAGGGGATTTTTCCGGAATTTTTCCAGGAATTTCGCGATGATCAGGATGATGATGACCGACGGGAGGGCCAGGCCGAGGGTGGCCAGGATGCCGCCCGGGATGCCGGCAGTGATGAACCCGGCGTAGGTGGACATATTGATGCCGATGGCGCCGGGGGTGGATTCGGACACGGCGATCATATCCGCCACGTCCGCATGGGTGAACCAGCCGGTCGTGTTCGACATTTCATAGAGGAAGGGCAGGGTGGCCAGGCCGCCGCCCACGGAGAACAGGCCGGTTTTCGCAAATTCATAAACCAGGCGGAGGAGGATCATGCTTTACCCCCCTTTCCGGCGGCGTTCTTCTTATTCTTCAGGAGCGAGGCGGCGAGCCCGGCGGCGCCGGCCAGGATCACCAGCACGGCAGCCGGGATTTTTACCGGCAGGACGTTGGTGAAGGTACCGAGGGCGTTCAGCGCGAGGATGACCCCGTAGAGCGCGAGGGTAAAGGGATCCACGACGGAGGACTTCCACAGCCGGAGCACCGCCTGGATGATCAGGACGCAGACGCAGACGCGGATGCCGGCAAACGCGTGCTGCACGACTTCCAGCTGGGCAAAGTTCGTCAGGAACGCGGCGATGGCCAGGATGATGAGGATCGGGCAGGCCAGGAACCCGAGGGCGGCGGCGACCGCGCCGGCGACGCCTTTGCGCTTCTGGCCGATGAAGGTGGAAACGTTCAGGGCGATGACGCCGGGGGTGCACTGGCCGATGGCGAAATAATCGCGCAGCTCCTCCATCGTCGTCCAGCCTTTTTTCTTCACAAGCTCCCGCTCCAGCAGGGGAAGCATGGCGTATCCCCCGCCGAAATTGACACAGCCGATTTTCAGGTATGTCCAGTAAAGGTCCCACAGGTCCTTCATCGCGGACATCACACTCCTTCGTTTTCAGTAAGCCTATTGTAACAGAAGACAGGCCGGAAAGAAAACAGAAAAAACAATGGACAAAGCCCGGAATCCGGTGCACAATAAAACCGGCTGATTCCGATCCAGGCAAAACCGTTTAAAAAAGAAAAGAGGGAACCCCGATGAAGAAGAAACATCTGTTCCGCATCCTCATGGCCGCAGCGTTTTCCTGCGTGCTGGTATGCCTGTGCGCAGCGGCGTCGGCCGTAACCTGGGGGGGCACATGCGGCGCGAATGTCACCTGGAGCTTCGATACAGACAGCAGCACGCTGACCATCTCCGGCACGGGACGGATGGACGATTATCCGGACGAGGCATATGCGGAGGAAGATACGCTGCCCTGGCGGTATTTCGGGGAAAGCATCCATACCATCGTCATCCGGGACGGCGTGACCTCAATCGGCGACAACGCGTTCTGCAGGACAGCGGCCAACACCGTGGTCATCCCGGACACCGTTTCTTCCATCGGGGCCAACCCCTTTGCCACATATACGATGTCCACGGTTATCCTTTCCGTGCACCATCCGTACCTGGAGATGATCGGCGGCGCGCTGTGCACAAAGGCGGAGAAGCGGCTGATCTGCTATCCGGACTATCATTGGGACAGCGTCATCACCATCCCGGACGGCATCCGGGAAATCGGGGACAGGGCTTTTTCCGGCTTTGTGAACACGGAGCAGTTTATCCTCCCGGAGTCTGTGGAATCCATCGGAACAGGGGCGTTCAGGGATTGTAAAAAGATGGCCTCCATCCGGATTCCCAAAGGCGTTACCCATGTCGGGGGAAACCCGTTTTACGGATGTACAAGCCTCGATTCCATCCAGGTTGCCCCGGGGCATCCGTACCTGACGGTGGTCGACGGCGTGCTTTTCAGCAAACCGGACCACCGGCTGATCACTTTTCCGAACACCGTCCGGGTCAGCAGCTACGAGATTCCGGAAGGAACGGAGATCATCGGCGACAGCGCGTTTCCCGGCAGCTATGAGCTGGGCTCGGTGACGATCCCGGACACGGTCACAGCCATCGGGAATTACGCCTTCCGGGGAACCCAGGAAATGCCACGGATCGTGCTGCCGGACTCGGTGAAAACAATTGGGGACTATGCGTTTTACTTCTGTACAGCAACGACGGAGATCGTGATCCCGGATTCCGTGGAATCCATCGGGGATTACGCGTTCCTGAGCTGCATGAACCTGCACAGCGTCACGATTCCCGATTCGGTGGTTTCGATGGGGAAAAACCCGTTTACAAACGCCGGGTATGGCGGAACGACGGTGCAAATTTCCCCGGATCATCCGTACCTGGAGATGGTTGACGGGATCCTGTACAGCAAGCCGGATCGCCGGCTGATCTGCCTGACGCCGGCCTGCGGAGGAACGTCCGTCACGATTCCAGACGGCACGCGGATCATCGGGAACAACGCGTTCAGCAATTTCGAAGGGGAAATTGAATCCGTCACCATCCCGGCATCCGTCATCAGCATGGAAGCAGGCTCCCTGCCGGAAGACCGCGGTTCCGGGGTTGTTTATACGGTATACCGGGGCAGCTACGCGGAGCGGTTCTGCGCGGACCACGAAAAAACGGTTGTTGTGCTGGACGGGCCGGCGGCGGAAGCGCCGGGGGAAACGGAAATGCCGGAGGAAACGGAAGCGCAGGAGGCGGCGGAGGAACCCGGCCCCGGCGATCCGGAGAGCTGGTCCGTTTCCGCCGGCAGCACCATTTTCTTCGGCCAGTACGACCAGGACAACATCCTGGAAAACGGCTGGGAGGATCTCCAGTGGATTATCCTGGAGATCCGGGGCGACGAGGCGCTGCTGCTCAGCCGGTACGGGCTGGAATACAGCGAGTTCCACTACATCCCGAACGAAGAGACCGACTGGGCGCGAAGCTCGCTGCGCACCTGGCTGAACGGGGAGTTCTACTATAACGCCTTCAGCGATGCGGAGAAGGAAGCCATCCTGCTGACGAATGTGGACAACAGCGCCACCCAGGGGAACAGTGAATGGCATACGGACGGGGGCCCGGACACGGAGGACATGGTCTGGCTGCTCAGCTGGGCGGAAGCGCAGCAGTATTTCCGGAACAACGATACCCGGGCGTGCGGGCCGACCCGGCATGCGACCGGGATCGCCGGCGTCACTGCTTTCGCCTATGCCAGGGCGTGGATGTACACAGACAGCTGGTGGCTCCGGTCCCCGGGGGAAAGGCAGACTGATGCGGCACGGGTTCTGCCCCAGGGCGGGTTGGGTTCCTGCTATGCGAGCGCGGATTCGGTGACCGTCCGCCCGGTGATCCGGGTCAGCCTGCCGGCGCTGGCCAGGGCAGGGCAGGCAGCGGCAGGCGAGCCGGCACCGCAGGCACCGGAAACGGAGCCGGACGCATGGAAGGCCCCGGCACCGCAGGCACCGGAAACGGAGCCGGATGCATGGGAGGCCCCGGCGCCGCAGCAGCCGGCCGATGAACCAGCGAACGTACCCGGGGAATACGGCCGGGACGACGGTGGTGATTTTGTTGTCAGCGGCCCGGTGACAAGCTGGGACGGATCCTATCCGGAGACGGAGGCCTGCGCGGAGCTGCTCCATGACCTGTATTTCCACGTCGGTTCCTGGTCGCGGATGACGGAAGGCGAAGTGCCGCAGCAGCTTGTGCCGGCGGAGGGATATCCCCTGGTGCTGATGAATTACAGCATGACAAGCCTGGAATACGGCATGGTGGCGGAATTCCCCGGCATCGGGCGGATCACTTTCGACTACGTCGCGGTGGATCCTGCGTCAGAATATATCATTTTTTACACGGAGGACGGGGAGACGGAGGCGCATCTCTGGTTCCCGAACCACTCCTATATCTATATGCTGGTTTATTCACGCAACAGCGTGATCGACGAAGCGCTGGGATCCCAGGTTTTCATCTACGGCGCGCGCGGGGCGCTGCCGGATGCGGGGAGCCTGCCGAACAGCGGCGCATGGGAGAACGACTGGTACGGGGACAACAACGGCTTTATGCTGGAAATTACCCATACCGGCGGCGAATGGATGCACCTGGTCATGCGATACGGGGAAACGGCGGTTTTTGAAACGGATTTTGAAGCTGCCGACTATGAATCCGCCGAGATCGGGGATCCGTCCCAGGCGCTGAACGCGATGCTGTATATCAACCCGTATGAAGGCGGCCGGCTGGAAATGTATGCCAACGACAATCCGTTTATGGGGCAGGAAGAGCTCCGGCGGCAGTTTGAGGCCGCCGCAGGGCCGCTGACCTTCAGCGCGGCGGAGGTGCCGCCGGACCTGACATGGTACGGATGGATCCCGGACTTTGGCCCGGAGGACTGGAACGAACCGGTGATCCGCGATCCGGCCGGATCCGCGCCGGCCGGCAGCGCCCCGGCGCCGGAACCGGCCGCGACGGCTGCGCCCGCGGAAAAGCACGAGGTGCAGCTGCCCGGCGGGGCGCACACGCCCTGGAGCCTGATTGGCAACAATAATATCATCAAGACCGGGTTTGAAGAGGTTTACTGGTGGATACCCTGGCTGCGGACATGGCACCTGGAGGACGATCCGGAAACGACGCTGGACTTCACGGACAACGGGGACTTTACCCTGCATATGACCATGCATTTCGACCCTTCGCCGGACGCGCAGGCTGATATCAAAGTCAACGGGATCGAGAGCACATTTTTCGATCCTAATTACGGTTCCCGCGTGCATCTGTACCTGAACGGCGATTCCCTGGTGATGTTTATCGAGGATATTCCGGAGTTCGCACAGTACGGAAAGACGGAAAAATACGCGGACGGGAAGCTGTACCTGCGGTTTGTTCCGGATGAGCCGATTGACCCGGAACTGGCGGAATACATCCGGGAAGCATATGAAGAATTGCAGATGTCTTTGAACTGGGGTGCACAGGAACCGGAAGCAGGCGAACCGGAAGGGCCGGACATGCCGTCCGGCCAGCCCAGGGAAGGAATCGTATCCTGGCTTTACAGGGAAGCGATCTTCAGCGCCCTCAGGAACACGGACCTGCAGGTATCCTCCGGCGCCGGGGCGTGGGAAGGGCACCTGCGCGTGGACAGCAGCGGCAGGTTCACCGGGGAATACTACGACGAGGACTTCGATACGGTATACAAAGTATCCTTCGAAGGATTATTCGGAAACATCCATGCGACAGGGGACGGCCGGTTTACCATGGATGTTTGTATGGCAGCCACGTCACGGTCGCCGGGGGACGAGGAGGAAGGCGAATACGGCGAACATATCATCTACCAGGAATCCATCATGCCGACCGGCAGCGAATGGATGCTCACCCTTCCGGGAACGCCGGAGGAGCTTATTCCGGAAACCGTGAAGGAGCTGATCATGGGCACTTACGCCGGGGAGGCCGACCTTTCCGGATTCGTGACCCTGACGAACACCAGGGACGGATGGGGCTTTTTCGCCGGCGGCATGAAGCCGGTGAAACTGGCGGTTGACGACGCATACAGTGAAACCCTGTTCCGGGAGAAAGCCTCCATTTACAACAACGACCTGGCGATTGCCGCGGCGAAGCTGAGCTGGGAAATCGAAAGCGAAAGCACAGACCGCCTGGCACGGCAATTTGACGCATTCAGGATCCGCTTCCCGTTCTACGGCAAATTTGAGCACGGAACATACAAGGAATGGAAGAACGGGGCTGTCGGGGCGTTTGCCTTCGGGAAGAAGATCATGTCATTCGATTATGCCGAGGATACGACGCTGATTACCGTTGTTGCCCGCGGCACCCAGAATTTTACGGAAGACATCAGGGATTACACCAATGATACAGCAACGCACCAATGGCTGAACGAAAGGGTGGACAAGGATATCCTCGGATTTGAATACGCCATGTGGGACGCCTTTATCGCCTACCTCAACGCGCACCCGATCACGACGCCGAATGTGAAGATCCTGGTAACCGGGCACAGCCTGGGCGGCGCGATGGCCAATTTATTCGGCGCCCACCTGACAAAGTGCTACAGGGACCTTGACCAGCTCAGCCAGGTATGGCTCAGCAAGCGGGATATCTATGTATACACATTCGGGGCCATCCGGGTGACGGAGCAATATCCGAACAAGATGGCAGGATATGAAAACATCCACAATGTCTACAACCATTACGATTCATTCGGCCCGTACGGCTCCGAAGCCTGGAAGGGCCTGGGCGTCAGTTCCCCCGAGCAGAAATTCGGCCATACAGAGGAGTACCAGGCTGATGAACTGAATTACGCGGAATCCGGGACTTCGACGAACAACCATAATATGGACAATTATTTGAAGGCGCTTGAAGGAGGATACGTCGTATGCAGCATGGCGGCGGGTAACTGAAAATTTCCGGGGACCGGAAGGGGTTTGCCCCCGGGAACACCGCCGGCAGAAACAAGGCGCCCCCGCCAAACGGCGGGGGCGCCTCCATGCCCGGGCAGGGCGCTTACTCCTTTGATGCTTTGCCGGCTTCGTAAGCGTTCAGCTTCTCCGTGAAGAAATTCACCTTCCAGGTGATTTTTTCCAGGTAATGCTGCATCTCCTCCAGCCGGACAAGCAGCTGGTCCCGGTGGGCCTTCAGGAGGTCCACGCGTTCGTGCAGCGTCCGGTCCCCTTCACGGGACAGCTGGACGAAGCGGGCGATTTCCCGAATGGACATCCCGGTGTTTTTCAGGCAGCAGATCAGGCCGAGGCGCTCCATATCCTCGTCCGTATACTGGCGGAAGCCCCCCGGGGTCCTCTCCACCCCGGAGATCAGGCCTTCCTTTTCATAATAACGCAGCGTATGGGCGGAGAGGCCCGTTTTTTTGCTGACATCCTGGATTGAATACATCTTTTTCCTCCGGCACTATTGACTTAGAGTTAACTTTAAAGACTAAAATGATTATAATCCATCACAGTGTGCATGTCAATGTCCCCGCGGTTTTTACGGGGGCGTACCTGAACAGGGGCTGAACCCGCCGCCGGGCACTTTCCGCTTGACATTTATCCCGCAAGGGTTAATATCATACATATCAGTATGATCGGAGGCTGTACGGGCCTCCCGGCAAAGAAACGGAGTAAACAGCCCCATGATCCGAAAACTGGTCAGGCAGATGCTGACGGCGCAGATCCTTTCCGCGCTCACGGTATCCCTGTGCCTGCTGATTGACAGCATCATGATCAGCAGGTTCCTCGGCAAACGCGCAATCGCCGCCTACGGTTTTTCCAATCCCCTGCTGCTGGCCATCGGCGCCATCGGGACGCTGCTGGCAGGCGGCATCCAGGTCGTATGCAGCCGGGCCCTGGGCCGCGGGTCGAGGGAGGAAGCAAACGAAGGATACTCTTCGGCGGTCGCGGTGGCTGCCGTGGTATCGGTGGTTTTCGCAGCGGCGATAATCCTCCTGCGGAAGCCGCTGGCGACCTTGATGGGCGCCGGGACGAGCGGAAAGATTTTCGACGATACGCAGAATTACCTGGCCGGGTTCAGCATCGGCGCGCCGGGCTCCATGGGGGCGCTGGTGCTGGTGCCTTTCCTGCAGATGGCCGGGCAGAGCAACCTGCTGGTTGTTGCGGTGCTGACGATGACGGTCACGGACGTGGCGCTGGACCTGCTGAACGTGTTTGTATTCGACGGCGGGATGTTAGGAATGGGCCTCGCGTCCTCGCTGAGCTACTATGCGGCGATGCTTGTGGCCGCGATCTATTTCCTTTCAAAGAAGAGCATTTTCCGCTTCTCCCGGAAATCGGTGACGCGGAAGATGATTGCCGAGCTGTTCCGCCGCGGCATTCCCGCAGGCGTGACGATGCTCGCCTCCGTGATCCTTATCTATATGATGAACCGGATCCTGAACGCCATGCACAGCGGGGCGTTCGGCGTCGCCGCATACACCGTGATCACATCCATCGGGAACGCGGCGAACTGCATTACCACCGGCATCGGCGGCGTATCGCTGACGCTGTGCGGGATTTTCTTCCACGAGGAGGACAGGACCGCGCTGCGTGAAACAGTGCACCTGCTGTGCCGCGTCGGCATCCTTCTGGGGCTGGGGATGGGGATCCTCCTGCTGGCCTTCGCGCCGGCCCTGATCGGGCTGTTCATTCCGGAGGAAGGGGAAACGCAGAGAATCGCGATCCTCGGCCTGCGCCTGTTCGCCGTCGGCCTGATTCCGTGCTGCATCAACAACGCCCTGAAATACAGCTACCAGGCAACCGGAAGGGAAGGGCTGGCGGAAATCATTTCGCTGGCGGAGGGCGCGGCGTTCCCCGTGCTGGCCGGCTTTGTGCTCAGCCGTTTCCTGCATACGACGGGCGTATGGCTGGCCTTCGGCGCGGGGGAAATCCTGACAATGCTGGCCATCGGCGCCATGATCCGCGCCCGGACCGGGGAAATGCCCTGGAAGGAGGACGGATTCCTGCTCCTGAAGAAGGATTTCGGCGCGGCGAAGGACCAGACGCTGGAAACGGACATCGGGAGTCTGGAAGAGGTCACAGCGGCCTCGCAGGCGGCGGAGGCCTTCTGCCTTGCCCGCGGCCAGGACTCGCGGACCGCGAACCATATCGCCCTGTGCATCGAGGAAATGGCCGCGAACGTGATCCAGTACGGCTTCGGCGACGGGAAACCGCACCACCTTTCCATCCGGATTACGGACAGCAGGGACCGGTGGGTCCTGCGGTTCCGGGACGACTGCAGCGCGTTTGACCCGGTGCATTTCGTGCCCGAAGAGGAAGGGCAGGGCATCGGCATCCGCCTTGTCCTTGCCATGGCGGATGAAGCGTATTATACTTATTCCATGAACCTGAACAACCTCGCGCTGAAAATTCCCAGGGGACTGAACGAAGAAAACACTGCCACCTCTGCCGCTCCCTGCGTATAAAAAGGTGCACCGCAAAAAAACACGCGGAGCAGAAGGACAGGAGGCCATGAACATGGAAAAGAAATTAACGAAGCTTTTTGATTACCAGCGCTTTGAGGGCAACAAGGAGCTGCAGGGCGTCATCGATACCGTACGGGCAAAGTACCAGACCCGCGAGGTAAGCCTGGACGAGCTCGAAATGGTATCCGCAGCGGGCACGCCGATGGTTCCGGGAAAGAAAAAAGAGGAGAGATAACACCTGCCATGCCGGATATCGAGCAGATCTACGCTGAGTACAGGAACAAAATCATGGGATATATCCGCGCCAGGATTCGGGGCAATGCTGACGCGGAAGACCTGTGTTCCGACGTATTTGAGAAAATCCAGCGGAAGCTCGGGGAGTTTGACAGCGAAAAAGCGTCCCTGAACACATGGATTTTCACGATCACGCGGAACACGGTCATAGACCATTTCCGGCGTTCCAGGCCGAGCGAAGAGCTGGACGAAAACATTTCCGATGATACGGAGCTGGACGAGGGCATCCTGAACAATGAGACGCTCGGTGAACTGGCGGCCGCGCTGAAGGCGCTGCCGGAAGAACTGCGGGACCTGATCGTGCTCCGTTATTACGAGGGAAGGCCGCTGACCGAAGTGGCCGAGCTGATGGGGCTGAGCTACGGGGCGGTGAAGCTGCGCCACCAGAGCGCGCTTGCCAAACTGCGCAAATATATGCAGGGGCTGTGACCAGCACGGCATCCTGACGGGAGAAAAGGAGAGGTACGACTATGAAAACAGACGTCATCACCGTATCTGCAAAAGGCGGGCGCATGGAAAAAGCGCTGGAGCAGGTCGACAAGGTGATTGCCTACAAGGAACTGACCGGGAAGAAAGCACTGCATCTCCGCCTGCTGGCAGAAGAGATGATGGGCCTGATGCGTTCCGTCACAGGGGAACCGGAAGGCTCCTTCTGGATCGAGGAAGAGGACGGGGAATACACACTGCACCTGTGCGTCAGGACGTTCATGGACCCGGAGAAGAAACAGAAGCTGCTTTCCGTTTCCAGTACGGGGAAGAATGAATCCGCCAGGGGCATCATGGGCCGCCTGCGGGAATTCTTCGACTTCGGCGCCGAAGCGGACGGAGTCTACGCGGGCCCGATGTTTTTACCCGACGTGTACGAGCACAGCAGCTCCCCCATGCTGGACTGGGAATGGTCCATGACGCGCTACGAGGGTTCGCTTTACACGCGGGTCCAGCAGGGCGACGCGGCGGCAAAGGAAGCCTGGGACGAACTGGAAAAGTCCGTCGTCAAGCATGTGGCGGACGACGTGAAGGTCTTCATCCGCAGCGGAAATGTGGAACTGGTGATCCTGAAGAAGCTGGCGTAAAGGCGGGAAGGGCAGGAATCCTTCCGGCATCCGGAAAATCAATACAGGGATAAAGGACGGGCTGTGCGGCGAAACGGCTGCACAGCCCGTCCTTTGGTTTAAAATCCTGCGCCGGGCGCGGGGCTCGAAAAAGCCCGGGAGGTCATTGCGGCCTTTTTTTCATGCCTGCCTGTTTCCGCCGGATGATGCCCGGATTACGCCGGCGTGCTTCCATTCACGGGTCCATCGGGTCAGGATGCCCGGCGCTCCGGGAACTGCCCGCCCGGCGGCGGTTTCGCAGACGGACGCCGCGGGGGCGGAAGTGCACATGGCGCAGGCGGCCTCCGGCGCGATGCCGAAGAGATGAATCAGGTTTTCAAGGGCTTTCTGCATGGTCAGTACGGATCCCGCCAGGGTGCCGTCCGCCAGCCGGGCCTGGCCGGCCTGTACGATCACCTTCTGGCCGCCGAGGGCGTATTCGCCGTCCGGCATGCCCGCGGCCTCCATGGCGTCGGTGATGGCTGCTGCCTTTTCCGGGCCCTTGCAGCGGGCGATGAGGCGGACGATATCCCGGTGCAGATGCACCCCGTCGCAGATCATTTCACAGTACAGCCGGTCGTCTGTCATGGCCGCGCCGGGCACTCCCGGCTTCCGGTGGTGCACCGGCGTCTGGGCGTTGAAGGTATGGGTCACGTGGTCGGCGCCCCAGTCCGCGGCAGCGTGCACCGTCTCCGCATCCGCCGAAGTATGGCCGACGGAAACATGGATCCCCGCGGCCGCGGCTTTCCGGATAAAGTCCTCGCTGCCCGCCCGCTCCGGCGCCAGGGTGACCAGGCTGACAATTTCCGGATGGCCGTCCGTCATCCGCAGGAAATCCTCCCACGAGGGATCCCGGAAAAACTCCTTCCGCTGGGCACCGGCACGCTCCTCCTGCAGGAAGGGGGCTTCCATATGCGCCCCGAGGATCCGGGCGCCGTTCTCCTCCGGGCGTTCCATGACCCGCCGGATCCCCCGCAGGGCATTCTTTGTCTCCTCCGGGGAAGCGCTCATGGTGGTCGGGCAGAAGGCGGCAACTCCCAGCCCTGCCAGGTCCCGGCTCATGGCGCGGACCGCTTCCTCCCCATCCATGGTATCGTGCCCCCGGAAGGCATGGATATGCACATCCACAAAGCCCGGCACCAGGAAATCCCCGCCCAGGTCCAGGACTTCCTCTCCCGCCCCGGGGGACAGGGATTCCCCGGTTTCCGCAATCACACCGCCCTCCAGGCGAAGATGCAGGTCCTTCCGGAACTCCCTGCCGTCAAAGACAACAGCGTTGACGATCAGCATATTTTTTCTTCCTCTCTCAGTCCATCAGCACTTTCACGACGATCTTCCGGTCCGTTACGGGCGCCGCAGGAGACAGGGGCTTTTCACCTTTCTCCGGATAAAGCCCGGGGGCGTGCGCCTCTCCGGGCAGGAAAACCGTGAATCCGCCTTCCTCCAGATCAAAGGGCACCTGCCGGTCCGCTTCGCAGAACCAGACGTCGTTTTCCGGCTTTCCGGAGAGTTCCTTTCCTTCCCGGCCGTACCGGAAGCCTTCCCGGCCCCGCAGGATGACCTGGATGTCCGCGTAGCGGCGGTGTACCTCAAAGGCCGGCTCCTTCGGCTCCAGCCGGTTTTCTGACACGACGGCGTATGCTTTCTCCCCGTCAATGTCTGTCCTTCCGGGTTCCAGCGCCCCCGTATCCGTTTCCTGCAGCCAGCGGACCGCAGTTTCAAAGTTGGGGCCGAGCCCCGCGTATTTCCCGATGGCGTCCAGGGTGTCAAGTATCATTTTCCTTCCTCCTTATCCAGCCAGAACCGGACTGCGCCGATCATCCCGGCGTTATTACCCAGTTCTGCGCTCTCAATCTGCAGTCCTTCCGCGAAACGCGGCAGGCCGGTGCGCTGCTTCCGCGATCGCTTCGTGCTTCACGACGGAATTCGCCGGATGGGACGGATTTTCCTCCAACCGGCGGATGTTCCGGGAAAGATCGTTCCCGGTTTCTTAATTCATCATCACGCATAAGCATGAAAAGCCAAAAGGCAAACGGCCTGAAAACAGAACAGGAACATCCTGTTTTTAAAATTTGGCTTGACAAAACCGAACATGTTGATTAATAATTAATAAAACAGGTTAAATAGTTAACTTAACAAAGATAAATCCCCGTGAAAGAATCCCTGCACCAGGAGCCTAACCCCGGAATTCACGGAACCGGACACCGCAACGATGTACAAGGGAAAGAAGGATGAAGCCGATGCCGGCCAAAAAAGCAACCATGAGAGATATCGCCGCCGAATTGGGCACCAGCGTGGTGACCGTTTCGAAGGCGCTGGCGGGGAAAGCGGGGATGAGCGAAGAACTGCGGACGAAGATCCAGCAGAAAGCTTTTGAGATAGGGTATGAATACCCCCGCAGCGGGCATCTCCAGCCCGGGAAACACCTGGAGATCGGGATCCTGATTCCGGACAGGTATTTTTCACCGGATTCGTACTACGCGGAAATCTACAAGCGCCTGGTTATGCGGCTGGCGGATTTCGGGCATTTCGGGCTGCTGGAAATCCTGGATCCGGAAATTGAGCAGATGACGGCCCTTCCGAACCTGCTGGCGATGAAGCATGTGGACGGGCTGATTATCCTGGGGGAACCTTCGAAGGCCTATTACCGGAAGGTCGCCCAATCCGGGACGCCGGTTGTTTTCCTGGATTTTTACGACGAACAGGCCAACGCGGACGCCGTTGCCGGGGATAACGGCTACGGGACATACCGCCTGACGAGCCACCTGATCCGCTGCGGCCACAGGAAGATCGGTTTTGTCGGGAACATCCGGGCAACGAGCAGCATCATGGACCGCTTCCTCGGGTATTACCGGGCGATGCTGGTGAACGAGCTGCAGGTGCGGGACGAATGGATCCTGCCGGACCGGGAACTGACCGGCGGGATTGTGAAGCCGGCGCTGCCGGAGGAAATGCCGACGGCGTTTGTCTGCAACTGCGACATCACGGCGAGGATGATGATCGACCTGCTGCGGGAAAACGGATACAGGGTCCCGGAGGACGTTTCCATTACCGGGTTTGACGATTACCCGCCGGCGAATGAAGGGGATATCGGGCTGAGCACGTTCCGGATCGACATGGACGGCATGATTGACCTGGCGGTCAGGACGATGCTGGAGCGGTGCTCCGGGGAGCAGAAGCTTTTCGGGCGCTTTGTTGTCAGCGGCCAGCCGATTTACCGGGAAACGGACGCGGCGCCCCGCACATGACGCATCCGGGAGACCCGGGCAAGGAACAGGACCGTCCGGCGCGGACGGCCCGGACGAAAGGACAGGCATATGGGAAAAACAGAACGAAGGATCCGGAATTTCCTGCTATTTATCCTGCTGATGGCGCTGCCGGCGTCCGCCTGCGCGGAAGGAGCCGGCGAGGGACAGCATGAGCTGCTGGGACCCGAAGCAGCCGAAGCGGCGAAAATCTATGAGGCGGATCTTGCCGCGCTGGCGGCGGTTATGCGCAAGGCGGAACGGAAGGAAGCGGTCACGGTCGCCGTGATCGGGGGATCCATTACGGAAGGCACGGTTACCGCCGGGAAAAAGGATACGGCCGTCGGGGGCCGCAGGGCTTACGCGGACCTGTTCTTCGGCTGGTGGCGGCAGGCGTTTCCGGAAACCGAATTCCGGTTCATCAACGCCGGCATCGGCGCAACCGACTCCTACCTGGGCGTCCACAGGGTGCAGCGCGACGTGCTGGATTACCGCCCGGACCTGGTGCTGGTTGAGTTTTCGGTGAACGACGCCAACGATATGAAGGCCAAGACTTCCTACGAGAACCTGGTGCGGCGGATCCTGGAGGACGAAGCGCATCCTGCCGTGATCCTGCTGTTCATGGGGCAGACCAACGGCGCCAGCGCACAGGTCGCCCACGCGGCGGTCGGGAAGCATTACGGGCTGCCGGCGGTATCCTACAAGAACGTGATCGGCAGGCTGATGGAGGAAGGGACATACACCGCGGCGGACCTTTCCGGCGACGAAGTCCATCCTTCCGCCCTGGGGCACAGGATTGCCTACGAACTGCTGCGGAACCTGCTGGAGCAGGCCTATGAAATCCGGGACAGCGCCGGGGAACCCGGGACGGACCTCGGGAAACCGGCGACGAAAGAAAAGTACCTGAACGCCCGGATCGCGGACAGTTCCTGCCTGGTGCCGGCGGAGTGCGGGAGCTTTGCCGCGAAGAACGTTTTCTCCAGGTTCCCGAACGGATGGCAGACTGCCGGAGGGGAAGGGAAATTCGCCTTCACGGATACCTTCGCAACGCTCGGGGTCCTCTGGCTCCGGCAGGTCAGCGGGAAATGCGGACGGGCGGACGTTTATGTCGACGGGGAGCGGAAAGCGACCCTGGACGGCAATTTCCCCGGGGGATGGGGCGATTACGCGGCGGCGAAGGAAGTCTATGCTTCCGGGGAGCCCGCGGAGCACCTGGTCGAGATCGTCATGCAGGAGGGAGACCGGGACAAACTGTTTACTTTGCTGGGTTTCCTGCTGGCGGACTGAGCAGGGCGGCACGATTACGGATCGGAGGACAGAACCATGGCAGTTTCAGTACGGCAACGGCAGGCAAAGACGATGATCCTTGCCGGCATTTTCCTGCTTCTCATGCTGATTCCGGCAGCCCGCGGTGCCGCCGACAAAGCGGAAGGCCTTGTTTTTGAAGCGGAGAGCGGCGTATGCCGCGGGGGAACCGTCGTCCGGGAGGATGCCGGGATATCCTGGGTGGAAGGGTTCAAAGACCCGGAAACAGACAGCGTTTCCATTCCGGTGACGGTCGCGGAAGAGGGCTTTTACGACGTCACGGTCGTGCTGGCGAGCATGGGCGGCCACAAGGAAAACCCGCTGCTGCTGGACGGGCAGAATATCGGCACGCTGGTTGCGGACGAGACGGGCTTTACCGGAAGCAGCCTGGAGCACCAGTGGTTCGGGGAGGGTGAACATGAATTGAGCGTGGGCACCAGCTGGGGATATATCCGGGTGGATGCCGTACAGCTGACGCCGTCCGGGGAGCTTTCGGACGACCTTTACCGGATTCCGGAAAAGATGGCGGTCGGGGAGGCCACGCCGGAAGCCAGGCGCCTGTACGACTGGCTGCGGGAATGCTACGGGAAAAAGATCATCTCCGGGCAGTTCTGCGACGGGGGTATGTACGGCCTGGAAAACCAGGCAATCTGGCGGGCTACCGGCGGCAGCTATCCGGCCATCCTGGGGCTGGACATGATGGAATACAGCACGTCCCGGGTGGAAAAGGGCGGCGCGAGCGACAACGCAGTGCCGCACGCGATCGAATACTGGGAGAAGGGGGGCATCGTGACCTTCTGCTGGCACTGGAACGCTCCCTCCAAATACCTGAAGACGCCGTGGTATTCAGGATTCTATACAAAATACACAACGCTCAGCCTTTCAAAGATCATGAACGGGCAGGACCCGGAAGGCTACGACCTGCTGATGAAGGACATCGACGCGATCGCCGCGCAGCTGAAGCGCCTGAAGGACGCGGGGGTGCCGGTGCTCTGGCGCCCGCTGCACGAAGCCAGCGGCGGATGGTTCTGGTGGGGCGCTTCCGGAAAGGACGCTTACCTGCAGCTTTACCACCTGCTGTTTGACAGGCTGACGAACGAATACGGGCTGAATAACCTGATCTGGATCTGGAACGCGCAGAGCCCGGCGTGGTATCCCGGGGACGACGAAGTCGACATCATCGGCACGGATATCTATCCCGGCGAACATGTGTACGACCCGCAGAGCGCGGCGTTCCTCCAGCTGAGCAAGGTGACGGACACGCGGAAGATGATCATCCTATCCGAGAACGGATGCGTGCCGGACCCGGAACTGGCTTTCCGGAACGGCACGGTATGGGGCAGCTGGTGCACCTGGGGCGGGGAGTTCGTCCTGAAATCCAGCAAGTTCAACAAACCTTCCGAGCAGTACACGGAATCGAAGAAACTGAAAGAGTTCTACGCGGACGAACGGGTGGTCAAACGGGCGGATATCCCGGACCTGAAAGGCAGCGACTGACGGAAACGGAAAACAGAAGGCAGGAGTGAAGACGGGATGAGAATCAAAGCAGGCCTGATCCTGATACTGCTGGCTGCAGCGGTGGCTGCGGCAGGCCCGGCCGCGGCCGCAACGGAGCTATCCGTCCGGGAATGCGAGGAAATCGTCAGCACTTATTCCATAGACCCGGGGATCCCTTCCTACCGGGAATACGCCGCCGCCCACGATGCGGAGGCAGCCCCCGCCGCGGAGATCGTGCTCGAGGGCGCGGATGCGGTCCGGTACCTGGACGAGGAAAACGCCGGCGGGCCCGGACTGCTGACGGATTACGAAGGCAACGGGGGAGTCTCCCTGCTGACGGGCGAGGAAGCCGTGGCCGAATGGGAGTTCTCCGCCGCGGAATCCGGATGGTACGACCTTGCGGTGGAATATTATCCCTATCCGGGAAAAAACTCCGAGATCCAGCGGGCGTTCTTCCTCGATGGCAAGCTTCCCTTCGCTGAACTGGCGGGGATTGCTTTCCCGCGGGTATGGCGGAACGACCTGAACGAGGGCGTCGTCCGGAGCACGGACGAAAACGGCGTCGCCGGCATCCAATGGCGGAAGGACAACCAGGGGAACGACCTGAAGCCTTCCCCGGAGGAAGTGCCCGAATGGATGAGCACGCTGCTGTACGATTCGAACGGATATATCAGCGAAAGCCTGAAGATCTGGCTGGACGCGGGGGAACACACGCTGACCATGCTGTCCCTGCGCGAGCCGATGCTGATCCGGAGGCTGGTTTTCCGGCAGGCCGAAAGGCTGCCGAAATACACCGCGCCTGCGGGAGGCGGGGCCGCCGGCCGGATCATCCGGATTGAGGCGGAGGCGGCGGACAAGACGTCTTCGCAGATGCTCTACCCGGTGCAGGACCAGTCCTCCGCCGCGGTATACCCTTCCAGCGCGCGTTACCTGCTGAACAACACGATCGGGGGAAACGCCTGGAAAAGCGCCGGGCAATGGATCGAATGGAGCTTTACCGCGGAGGAGGAAGGCGATTACGCGATCTCCCTGCACGACAAGCAGAACTTTGTGCGCGGGATCGACGTTTACCGGAAGATCTACATCGACGGAAAAGTTCCTTTTGAAGAATTCAGCGACATGGCGTTCAGCTACGGCCAGAGCTGGCGCATGGAAACGCTGCGGGACGCGGACGGGAATCCGTACCTGGTCCACCTGGGCAAAGGCCCGCACACGATCCGGATGGAGGTCGTGCTGGGCAGCATGGCCGGGATCATCAGCCAGGTGCAGGACTGCGTGCTGCAGCTGAACGAAATTTACCGGCAGGTGCTTTACATCACCGGCGTTTCCCCGGACCCGTACCGGGACTACCAGATCGAGAAAAGCCTGCCGGGCCTGAAGGCAAGCATGGAAAAGGTGCGGGCGGAGCTGCGGGAAGCGATCGATGCGCTGGAGGCGGAAGCAGGGCACAACAGCGACAAGCTGACCGTGCTGAAGACGATGGACGACCAGCTGAAAGAGCTGATCCGCGACCAGGAACGCTTTACGGAGGTCCTCTCTTCCTACAAGACGAACGTCCGCGCCTGCGGAAACTGGATTACGCAGGTCCTCGGGCAGCCACTGCAGGTGGACCAGATCTTCATCCATACGGCCGATGCGGCGCCCGGCGCGAACGAGGCCGGCGGCCTGGCCCACGAAGTTTCGCGGCTGGTCAACTCCTTCGTCATCGACTACAACCAGATCGGCAACGTGGCGGGAAACGAAGGGGACGCCAAGGTGATCACCCTGTGGATCGGCACGGGGCGCGACCAGGCCAACGTCATCAAATCCCTGATCGACGAACGGTTTACCCCGGAGACGGGCATCAGCGTCAACGTCCAGCTGGTGGACATGAACACGCTGCTGCGGGCGACGCTGTCCGGGCAGGGGCCGGACGTGGCGATCCAGGTTGCAAACACGACCGGCATCGCCGGCGCCGTTATGAACACCGGCAACGATACGCCGGTCAACTACGGGCTGCGCCACGCGGTCATCGACCTGACGCAGTTCGAGGATTTCCGGGAGGTTTCGGAAAGGTTCGCGCCCAGCGCCCTGGTTCCCTTCTCCTTCAACGGGGCGACCTACGCGCTGCCGGATACCCAGACGTTCCCGATGATGTTCTACAGGAAGGACATCCTGGCGGAAATCGGGCTGGAGGTGCCGGAGACATGGGACGACGTCAAGGTCGCCATGAGCGTGCTGTCCAAGAACCAGATGGAATTCGGCATGCTGCCCGGCGAGCAGACGTTCGCCATGCTGCTGTACCAGGCCGGCGGCGAGTACTACACGCCCAACGGGGACGCTTCCGCGCTGGACGAGGACGTGGCGGTCAACGTATTCAGGCGCTACTGTGAATTCTACACGGATTACAAGCTGGACGCGGCAACCTCCGTCGAGGAGCGCTTCCGCACAGGGGAATGCCCGATCATCATCACGGATTACACGACTTACAACAACCTGCAGGTTTCGGCCCCGGACATCAAGGGCCTGTGGGACTTCACCCACGTGCCCGGGACGCCGCGGGAGGACGGGACGCTGGACACCACCACGGGATGCTCCGGGCTCGCGAACATCATTATGAGCGCGACAAAGGAACCGGAGGCCTGCTGGGAATTCCTGAAATGGTGGACCAGCGCGGATATCCAGACGCTGTACGGGCGCGAGATGGAATCGCTGATGGGCTCCTCCGCCCGGGTGGCCACCGCGAACCGGGAAGCGCTGGCGAACCTTTCCTGGCCGATCCGGGATTACAAGGCGCTGTCCGCGCAGTTCGGAAACGTAAAGGGCATCCCGCAGGTTCCCGGCGGCTACTACACCTGGCGGAACGTCAACAACGCCTTCTACGCCGTGACGACGGACGCCGCCAGCAAGGGCCGCAACGAATCCGGGAACACCCCCCGGGAAGAACTGATGGACAAGATCTATTATATCAATGCGGAAATCAACTATAAGCGGGCAGAATTCAACCTGCCGCTTGCTTCGGACAAGGAGGGGGAGAGCAGATGAGCGTTCCGGTTCCGGCCAGGCTGCCGGCCAGGAAGGAGACCCTCCTGCGGCAGATCAGGAAAAACAAAGCGTCCTACCTGCTGATGGCTCCTTACTTTATCCTTTTCTTCCTCTTCACGGTGCTGCCGGTCATCATGTCCATCTACCTTTCCTTCAATTACTTCAATATGCTGGAAGCGCCCGTATGGGTCGGATGGACCAACTACATCAAGCTGCTGCTGGAAGACGACATCTTCATCATTTCCCTGCGCAACACGCTGCTGTTCGCGGTGATCACCGGTCCGGTCAGCTACCTGCTGTGCCTGCTGTTTGCGTGGATCATCAACGAATTCACCCCGAAGATCCGCGCGCTCCTGACGCTCGTTTTCTACGCGCCGTCCATCTGCGGCAACGCGTACATGATCTGGAACCTGATCCTGACGGGCGACCGGTACGGCTACCTGAACGGCCTGCTGCTCCGCCTGGACTTCATCAAAGAACCGATCCTGTGGATGCAGACGGAAAAGTACATCATGCCGGTGCTGATCGTCGTCCAGCTCTGGCTTTCGCTGGGCACCGGCTTCCTGGCGTTCATCGCCGGACTGCAGACGGTGGACAAAGGGCTGTACGAAGCGGCGGCGATCGACGGCGTGAAAAACCGCTGGCAGGAGCTCTGGTTCGTGACGCTGCCCGCCATGAAGGCGCAGCTGCTCTTCGGCGCCGTGATGCAGATTACCCAGTCCTTCGCTGTCGCGGACATCTCCATCGCGCTGGCGGGGAACCCCTCGGTCAACTATGCCGGCGCCACGGTCGTCACGCACCTGCTGGACTACGGATCCACGCGCCTGGACATGGGCTACGCGTCGGCGATCGCCACGATCCTGTTCCTGCTCATGGTGGGCACGAACAAGCTGGTCCAGAAGGTGCTGAGAAGGGTGGGTGAATAAGATGCCGGAGAAGAAAGAAAAGCAGGCACCGAAGATTCCGTTCCCGGCCCTCCGCCGCGAGGTCCGCGAAATGACGCCCGAGGAAGAAGAGGAAGCCCGCCGGAAACGGCTCGACAAAATCCACAGGAAGATGAAGCGCAAAGGCGGCAAAAAGAAGCTGAACCGTTCGACCGCCGGCAACGCGGGGCTGTTTATCCTGATGGGGATCTGCGGCGTATTCATGGTCCTGCCGCTGGTTATGATCGTCAACAACGCGCTCAAGCCCCTCGACGAGCTCTACCAGTTCCCGCCCAGGATTTTCGTCCGGAACCCCTCGCTGACAAACTTTTCAGACCTTTTCGTGCTGATGAACGAAAGCTGGGTTCCTTTTTCCCGCTATATCCTGAACACGATCATCATCACCGTGGGCGGCATGGCCGGCCATGTCATCATCGCTTCCATGGCCGCCTATCCGCTGGCCAAGCATAAGTTTCCGGGGAAGACGCTGCTGTTCTCCATGGTGGTCCTTTCCCTCATGTTTTCCTGGACCGTTACGCAGATTCCGCTGTACCTGATTATCTCCTGGCTCGGCATCAACAACACGTATGCCGCGCTGGTCCTTCCGGCATGGGCGTACGGCATGGGCCTGTACCTGATGAAGCAGTTCATGGAGCAGCTGCCGGATTCCCTGATGGAAAGCGCGCGGCTGCAGGGAGCCAACGAATGGCAGATCTTCTGGCGGATCGTCATGCCGAACGTCCGTCCGGCATGGCTGACGCTGGCGATTTTCCAGTTCCAGCAGATGTGGGGGAACACGGGATCCATGTTCCTGCGGAACGAAGAGCTCAAGCCGCTGCAGTACGCGCTGCAGCAGATCACTTCCGGCGGCGTGAGCCGGGCCGGCGCCGGCGCGGCCGTGACGTTCATCATCGCGGCGGTGCCGATCATCTTCTTCCTGGTCTGCCAGAGCTCCATCATGGAAACGATGACGACGTCCGGAATGAAGGATTAAGGGGGGGGGACGCATATGAAGATCAAAAGGCTCCTTTGCCTGGTCCTCCTGATGGCGGTTTGCATCCCCGGCGCGCTGGCGGACGACACACTGCCGTACGACTGCTACAACTATGATTACTGGAACCATATCCTGTACACGCCCGCGCCGTATGTGCCGGACGGCCTGATCCAGGGAACGGACCTGGCGTACGGCGGGCAGGCGCTCGGCGCGTTCCGGTCGCCGCAGGACATGTGCGTATCCCCGGACGGGGACCTGTATATCGCGGACACGGGCAACAACCGGATCGTCGTCATGGACGCCTCGCTGCGCGAAGTGAAGCAGGTGATCGACGCCTTTGAAACAGAGGAAGGCACGCAGGGATTCAGCGCACCGTACGGGGTCGCCGTTTCGGAAAACCGGCAGCTGTATATCGCGGATTCCCAGAACCGGCGGATCGTCGTCCTCGGGCTGGACGGAAGCTTTGTCAAATACATCAAAGACCCAAAGGCGGAAATCCTTGACGAAAACTACGTTTTTACCCCGCTGCGCGTATCCGTCGACTACGCCGACCGCGTATACGTCGTCGCCCAGAACATGTTCCAAGGGATCATGGTGTTCTCCGCGGAAGGGGATTTTACCGGCTTCTTCGGCACGATCAGCGTGAAGATCTCCCTGTGGGAAAAGTTCTGGAGGAAGCTGGCCACGAAGGAGGAGCGCTCCAAACAGCAGCTCTTTATCCCCACGGAGTTTACGGGGATCGACGTGGACGATGAAGGCTTTGTATACGCGTCCAACAAGGATACGGAGGGCGTGCAGGCGGTGCGCCGGCTGAACCCGAAGGGGCAGGACGTCATCAAAAAAGGCCCGAAGAACAACCTCGGCGGGGACCGGGTGATCACCGCCCTGGGCAATTTCGCGGGGCCGAGCCAGGTCGTGGATGTGGTCTACCGCAGCCACGGCATCTACTCCCTGCTGGACGCGCGCCGGGGGCGCATCTTCACCTATGACCACGAAGGAAACCTGCTGTATATCTTCGGCGGCATCGGCACCCAGACCGGAACTTTCCGGACGCCGGCGGCCATCGAGGAATCCGGAAAGCGGCTGCTGGTGCTGGATTCCCAGCTGGCGAACATCACCGTTTTCGCGGAAACGGAATACGGGGCGCTGATTAACCAGGCGGTCGCGCTGCGGTTCGACGGCGACGAAGCGCAGGCGGTTCCCCTGTGGCAGGAGGTGCTGCGGCTGGACGAGATCAACGAGCTTGCCAACACCGGTATCGGCAAGGCATACCTGTCCGCGGGAGACAACGAAAAAGCGCTGACGTACCTGAAGCGGGGCATGAACCGGGAATACTATTCCGTCGCTTTCAAACGATGGCGGAACGAAGCGCTGCGCAGCAACATCAGCTGGATCCTGACGGCGGTCGTGGCCCTGGCCGCGCTGGCTGTGGTGTGGTTCAAGGTCATCAGGCCCAGGAAGGCCAAGGCGCCGGGAAAGGAGAGGAAAGCCGCATGAGAAGCATATTCAGCCGGGAAAAGTGGCGGCATCTCTTCTACACGGTCAGCCATCCTGCGGACGGCTACTACTGGATCCGCCACCAGGACAAGGGCAGCGTTCCCATCGCCCTGCTCCTGGTCATCCTTTACGGCATCGCCTTTTCCATGAACAGGATCTCCGCCAGTTTTATCGTGAACGATATCGAACCGCGCTCCGTGAACCTGATTGCCGAGCTGGCCGGCGTGCTGGCGCTGTACCTGGTGCTGTGCGTCGGAAACTGGTCCGTGACCTGCCTGATGGAGGGCGAGGGGCGGTTCAGGGACATCGTGACGACCGTGGGCTACGCCATGCTGCCCATGTTTGTGACGACGGTGCTGGCGACGGTCGTTTCCCAGTTTATCGCGGAGAACGAGGAAGCGTTCTACACGATCATCATGGGGATCGGAACGGCTTATTCGGTGATCATGCTGGTGTTGGGCATCATGCAGATCCACAACTACACGATGGGGAAAACGCTGGTGACCCTTTTCCTGACGCTGATGGCCATGCTGATCATCATTTTCCTGGCGCTGCTGGTGATCAACTTCATTCTGCAGGTATATCAGTTCTTCCGCGGGATCTATACGGAACTGATATTCCGCTTCTGAGGAGGAGGGGGCAAAAATGGAAAGAGAAAAAACCCTTCGCCTTCCGGCGGCCTTCCGGCGCGCCCTGTGGATCATCCTGGTGCTGGCCCTGGCCGCAGCGGCGGCCTTCGTGGCCTGGTACCTGAGCGAATACAGGAATTACAACGGGTATACCGCGCACATCCGGGCGGCGGAAGAACCGGAGGAAGCACAGGCATTCACATTCCCGAAGGATCCGGAAAACCGGGTGCCGGGATTCTCCCCCGCGGCGGAGAACGACCGGTTTGCCCTGTACGTGCGCAAGGACACGGCCGAGATTGCCGTGGCTGACCTCCGGACCGGCAGGACGGTCTATTCCAACCCGCAGGACGCGTCCTCTGATCCCGTGGCACGGTCCGGGCTGAACCAGGAGAACCTGAAGAGCCAGTTTATCCTGAATTACCTGGACGCGAACGCCAAGGAAGGAACGCCGTGGAGCTCCTACGCCAAGGCTGCGGCCAACGGCCAGGTCGAATATTTCGCGCTCAACGGCGGGCTCCGGGTCGTATACACGCTGTCCAACGAAAAGCTGATGCTGGTTCCCCGGCAGATGGACGAGGCATGGTACGCCATCCTGTCCACAACCGGGAAAAAGCAGGCGGCCAAATCTTACGTGCTGGACGAGGAAAGCGGCCTTTACATCATGAAGTCCCAGGGCGTGACGGCCAGGCACCGCCAGCAGATCGACGCGGACGCCCGGGCCGCGGGATTCACCGTGGAAGACCTGGAGGCCATGAACGCGCTGCTGGAAACCGAAGAGGAGGAAGCCTCCGAAGCGCTGTCCTTTGAGATTGCGCTGGAATACCGCCTGACGGACGAGGGACTGGAGGTTACGCTTCCTTATAAAGGACTCGTGGAGGCCGGGGGCGCCCAGATCCGCTCCGTACAGCTGCTGCCTTTTTTCGGCGCCGCCGGCGCGGAGGAGAAGGGCGACCTGGTGGTGCCCAACGGCAGCGGGGCGCTGATCCATTTCAACAACGGCAAGAGCGGCAACGCCCAGTACAACCAGAACGTCTATGACCTGGACCTGGTGGACGCCGACATCACGGCGACGCAGAACACCCAGACCGCACGGATGGCCATGTTCGGCATCTGCCGGGAGGATTCGTCGATCCTGGCGACATGCGAACGGGGATCCTCCCTGGCGAACATCGTTGCGGACGTTGCGGGGCGGAACAACAACTACAATTTCGCTTATTTCACCTTCAGCCTCCGGAGGACGGACGTGCTCGTCATCGCCGGGGAGAACGCGATCGTCGCGGAAAAGGACCTCTACCAGGTGGACTGCAAGGTCCGGTATACGCTGCTGGACGGGAAATACACAGGATACAGCGGCATCGCGGCGGCATACCGCGAACGGCTGATCCGGGAGGGAAAACTGGCGCCGGCCACCGGCGAAGCGGGGGATATCCCCTTCTACTACGACGTGATCGGCGGCGTCAAGGAAACCGCGCACTGGATGGGCATCCAGTACCTGCGGGTGCTTCCGATGACCACCTTCGCCCAGGCGGAGGAGATCATAGCCGAACTGAAGCATGAGGACATCGCCAACCAGCGGGTCAACCTGCAGGGATGGATGAACGGAGGCTACTACCACGACCCGGTGAACAGCATCCGCGTGCTGGGGGAACTCGGCGGCACGAAAGGGCTCAGCAGCCTGCTCCGCGTCGCAGCCAGCACCGGCGGGGCGGTTTACCCGGACGCGTCGCTGCAGCGGGTGACCGATATCGCGAAAGGTTTCTACCCCAGCGAGGAGGCCAGCCGGTATTACGCGGAAGGCTACCTGGTCGACCTGGGCGTGATCAGCCCGGTCGCCATGCGCAGGACAACCACCCTGGGATACGCGGAGCGCGGATTCAAACTGCTCAGCCCGAAATTCCTTTCCCGCTACGCGGAGCGGCTGGCGGACAGCATCGGCAAACTGGGGCTGGACACGTTCTCCCTGCGCGACCTGGCGTACGAGGTGCATTCGGACAAGCGGAGAAGCAACGTCATCAACCGGGAAGCGGACAGGGACCTCGCGGTCTACGCCTTTGAAACGCTGGCGGCCGGCGGAAGGGAACTGATGGGCAGCGGCGGGAACGACTACAGCTTCCCGTACCTGAAGCATATCATCAACGCCCCGCTCCGCGCGACGATGTACCCGATCATCGACGAAGAGATCCCCCTGTGGGAGATGATCCTGCACGGATCTGTCGGATACTGCGGAAACGCGCTGAACCTGCAGCAGAGCGAAAACAGGACGGCGGAACTGCTGCACCTGGTCGAATACGGGGCCGGCGCGCACTTCACCTTCACATGGAAGGACGCGGCGGAGATGAAATACACGGGACTGAACAACAATTACGCGACGGCGTTTGCGGCGTGGAAGGATGAAGCCGTGGCGGCATACCGGTTTATCAACGGTGCGCTGCGGGCGGTGAACGGCGCGTCCATGACGGGCCATGTACGCCTGGGCAGCACGCTGGCAAAGACGTCCTACTCGAACGGCGTGGACATTTATGTCAACAGCGGGGCGGAGGAAGCCGCCGCGGAAGGCGTAACCGTTCCCCCGATGAGCTACCTGGTCGCGGGAGGTGATGCGCAGTGACGGCAATGCGGAGAAAGAAAGGGCTGTTCCATCTTTCCTATGAGCAGCGCAACGCGGTGCGCGGATACCGGTTTATCCTGCCGTGGCTGATCGGATTCCTGATCTTCTATGTGGGATGTATCATCCAGCTGGGAGAATTCAGCGTTTCGAAGATCGGCATGGACGCGGCCACCGGCATGACGAAGGAATACATCGGCTTTGCAAATTACGTCGAGGCCTTCACGAGCCACCCGACGTTCAAGCAGACGCTGACCACGTCGGTTTTCGACATGCTGATCGACCTTCCGATGATTATCTTCTTCAGCCTGTTTGTGGCCATCATGCTGAACCGGAAGTTCAGGGGGCGCCCGATTGTCCGCGCCATCTTCTTCCTGCCGATTATCCTGAGCGCGGACGCGGTCGGCACGGCCATCACCCGGGCGACGGAGCTGATGAACGCCGGCATTTCCTCCTCGAACACGGAAATGGCGGAAGCCGGCGCGGTTTCGGTGAGCTACTACATGACGCTGTTCAGCGACCTCGCCCTTCCGGAAACGGTCCTGCAGTACATCGTGGACGCGGTGAACCGGATTGCGTCGATCATCAAGGGCTCCGGCGTGCAGATCATCCTGTTCATCGCGGCGCTGCAGTCCATTCCCGGCTCGCTGTACGAAGTGGCAAAGATCGAAGGCGCAACCGGGTACGAGACCTTCTGGAAAGTGACGTTCCCGATGGTCATGCCGCACATTATCACGAACACGATTTACACGATCGTCGACCGGTTTTCCACCAGCGACGTCGTCGCGCTGGCGACGCGGACATACAAGGAACTGTACAATTACGGGCTGTCTTCGGCGTTCTCCGTGGTTTCAACGCTGATTACCGTCCTGATCCTGGCGCTGGTGGTGTACCTGCTGAACAAGCGGGCGTTCTACTATAACTGAGGAAGGAGGAAAAACGAACATGGGCAATACGGCAAAAACCGGGAAGATGACCTGGCAGGAGTTCAGGCAGTCCCCGCTGTACGCCAGCAAGAGGGACAAGACGCTGAACGGCGTGAAGGAAACGCTCCTCGGGATCTTCCGGTTTATCATCATCGTCGGCATCAGCTATGTGATCCTGGCCCCGGTGATCGGGATCGTATCGAATTCCTTCTTCTCGCGGCAGGACTCGATCAATCCGATGGTCTTCACCATCCCGATCAGCCCGACCCTCGAAAGATACGAGATGGCCGCCAAGTACCTGGATTACCTGCCCGTGCTGGGGAACACGCTGCTTTACGTGCTCGGCGTCACGCTGATCCAGCTGCTGATCTGTTCCATGGCTGGATACGGATTCGCGCGGTATAAATTCCCGCTGAAGGGGCCGCTCTTTGCGTGCGTGGTGGTCATGATCGTCGTGCCGCTGAACTCGATCCAGTTCCCGCTGTACACGACATTCCGGTTTTTTGACCCGCTGGGGATCATCGGGCTTTTCAACGGCGGCAAAAGCCTGAACCTGCTCCAGACGCCGTGGCCGACCATCATCATGTCCTTCTTCGGCTGCGGACTCCGCTCCGGCCTGTACATCTACATTTTCAACCAGTTTTTCCGCGGCCTGCCCAAGGAAATCGAAGAGGCGGCCCTGGTGGACGGGGCAGGCACGAACTACACGTTTTTCCGGATCATGCTGCCGAACGCCGCCCCGGCCGTGATCACGGTCGCGGTGTTCTCCATCGTCTGGCAGTACAACGACTCCATGTTTGCCAACACGTTCAATATCTCCGATTCCATCCTGATCACCCGGAAGCTGGATTCGCTGATCAACGTGATTGCCAACGCGGAGAAAGTGCTGACGCTGCGGGAGCAGCAGCTGTATTTTGACGCGGGCGTCGTGCTGGTGCTCCTGCCCGTGGTCATCATCTACCTGGTGCTGCAGCGCCGCTTTATCGAGGGGGTGGAACGTTCCGGCATCGTTGGGTAAGGCACGTCCATGGTTCTGTATCCTGACCCGAGAAGGGTTAATGATAAAAAAGGAGGGTACCCAAGTGAAAAAATTTCTTTCCTGGTTGCTGATCGCTGCCATGGCGATCGGTATGTGCAGCTGGTCGGCTGCAGAAACGGCGGAGGTCCTTGACTTTGAGGACGGCAACTGTGCATTCCTGGGGCTGTCGTCAGCCAAAGCGAACGCGGACGGCGCAGCGGTGCTGGAAGTCGTTGATTTCAACGAATCCAAGGCCCTGAAAGTCTCCTCGTCCGGCGTTCCCTACGTGGCGCTGAACATCGAAGGCCTGGCCGGAGAACGCCTGGCGGACGTGGGCGGCATGAGCTTCACGGTCGGCCTGGACAAGGCGGATGACGGGAAGTTCCATGCGGCCTCCGGCGTGGTGTACAGCTACACCGGCGAAGCGAACGACGAAGCGAAGGCCGACTGGTCCGTGTATATGGAGAAAAAGAACCCGCGGACGGTGAAGGTCAGCTTCAGCGCGGCGTTCGAAGCAGGCAAGGGCAACTTTGTCATGATCTCCAAGGAAGAACAGGCGGGCGGCAACCCCGTTGCCTTCTACCTGGACAACATCCAGCTGCTGGATAAAGACGGAAACGCCATCCCGCTGGATACCAGCGCGGAATACGTGGCCGTCGCGAGCGGACGCGACCTGAGCAACCTGGTTGCCCTGACCGGCGCTGTCGAGCTGGAAGGTTTCCATGTGTCCTCGACGGCCTGGTCCCAGGCCGGCCTGGAAATGACACCGGCATTCCTGGATGCGCTGGTTCCCGGTTCCGTGGTTGAAGTGGATTACAGCAGCGCCGACGGCGCGATGTGGATTGTCATGCCGGACGCGGCTGCGGGCTGGATGCGTGTCGGCGGCTGCGGAAACGGCGTGGACGCGGTTAACAACAGCCGGACGATCGCACAGATCCCCTATGAGATGATTGTGCAGTTCTGCGGCGAAGACAAGAGCACCTGGGGTGCAAGGCTGCAGTGCGAATCCTCCTCCGACTGGGAAGTGTTCGGCGTGCGCGTCGGACAGCGGGTGAACCAGATTGTGCTGAAGAACGCGGTTGAATTCCCCGGATTCCAGAAGGCTGCCGCCGCATGGGCGCAGGACGGCCTGGAAATGCCGCAGGAAATCATTGACGCGCTGGTGCCCGGCTCCGTGGTTGAGATCACCTATGAATCCGAAGACGGGGATATGTGGATTGTCATGCCGGACGCAGCTGCGGGCTGGATGCGCGTATCCCAGGGCACCGCGGTCAGGTACGGCGGAAAAGCCTATATCACCTATGAAGAAATCGAAGCCCTCTGCGGTGAGGACAAGAGCACCTGGGGCGCAAGGATGCAGTGCGAAGGCTCCTCCAACTGGACGGTATACGGCGTCCGCGTCGGCCAGAAGGCCGAGATGGCCGGACTGACCAACCTGGTTGCCTTCCCCGGATTCCAGAAGTCTGCCGCCGCGTGGGCGCAGGACGGCCTGGAAATGCCGCAGGAAATCATCGACGCACTGGTTCCCGGCAGCGTTGTGACCATTTCCTATGAATCCGAAGACGGCGCGATGTGGATTGTCATGCCGGATGCAGCCGCGGGCTGGATGCGCGTCGGGAACGACGGCGCGGATGTGGCGGACGGCAGCATCGCACAGGTGTCCTATGAACAGATCGCGCAGGTTTGCGGCGAGGACAAGGGCACCTGGGGCGCAAGGATGCAGTGCGAGAGCTCTACTGCCTGGACGGTTTACAGCGTGGCAGTCGGACAGGCGATTCAGTAACAAAATGAGGAGGAAATGAATTCATGAAAAAGTTGATTGCAATGGCCCTGGCGCTGGCAATGCTGCTGGGCACGGCCTCCGTTGCGCTTGCGGACGATCCGCGGAACATCACGATCGGCCTGTGGTGGGACATCTATTATGACTCCAACGACACTTCCTGGGAGGACAGCCCCTCCGCAACCGGCAAGGATACCGAAATCATGCGGTTTGAAAACGTCAAGAATATCGAAGATACCTACGGCGTTACGTATGAATTCCAGAACCTGACGTACGCCGGCGTCCAGGATTCCGTCAACAACTCCATCCTGGCCGGCGAGCCGGACTGCGACGTATACATGGTGGAACTCGGCTGGGGCGTGCCCGCAGTCATGAACGGCCTCGCGACCGACCTGCGGGATGTCCTGGATCCGAACGATCCCCTGCTGACCCATGAGGATACCGTGCTGAATTACGTGTCCCTCGAAGGCGGCAATGTATACCTGCTGACCGTGAACGGCGCCGAGGACCAGGTGGCCGCCACGATGCCCCTCGCGTTCAACCTCCAGATGATCCAGGAAGCCAACCTGGAAGATCCGCGGGACCTGGTTGAGAAGGGCGAATGGACCTGGGACAAATTCCGTGAGTACTGCCGCGTCCTGACCAAGGACAACGACGGCGACGGCGTGACGGACGTTTACGGCTACGGCGCCTGGATCGGCGACTGCCTGCCCTACTGGTACATGTCCAACGGAACCACGATGGCCTCCACCCCGAAGGAAAACCTGTCCTCCGTCGAAATGGGCGAAACGCTCACCTTCCTGCAGGACCTCTGGCTGACGGACAAGAGCGCATATCCGCTGCCCGAAGAGAACGGCTGGGATATCTGCCGCTGGCTTTACAGGGACAAGAAGGTTGCCTTCACCACGACGGCTGCCTGGATCATGGCGAACTACGACGACTATAACTGGGACGGAAAAGCGGAAAGCACGCTGGACTTCGACATGGTATTCGTCGATTATCCTGTCGGCCCCCACGGCAACGCGGAAACCAACTCCACCAAGATCGCTGCCGGCAGCTTCTATTTCATCCCCGCAGGCATCGAGGATCCCAAGCTGGTTTACGACGTATTCCGCGCCTACCAGAACTGGTACCATGACGACACCGAACTGCGCGATGATCCGGAAGAACTGGAATGGTGGTATACGACCACTTCCGACAAACTGGACCTGCAGGAGTGGAACTTCGAGCATATGAAGAAGATGGGCGAGAAGACCGTGGTCGATTTCGTCAACGTGGTCATCAACGACCTTCCGCTGCTCCAGTTCCTGAACGGCGAATATACCACCGCACAGCTGCAGGAAGAATACAAGCAGATTGTGCAGGACGCGCTGGACAACATTTTCAACTGATTCCCGCATGAAGCCCGGCCCGGGGCTGCGAAAAACGCAGCCCCGGTGCAGGCTGCGGCAGAAAAACGGCCCGATCCGCTGCAAACCGGCGGACCGGGCCTCTCTTTTTCAGTGTGTTTTCAGGGTTCGTCCCGGGAGGACCGGCGTTTGGACAATAAACAGACCGTCTCGATGCCGGAAGTCCAGCAGAACATATCCACCGGCTGCACTTTTTCGGTTTCATACCCCGCGCTGCGGAAGAGCGCCGCATCCCGGGCAAGGGTTGCCGGGTTGCAGGAAACATACACAACCCTGGAAGGCCCGGCCCCGGCGACCGCACGGATGACGTCCGGCTCCAGCCCTTTGCGGGGCGGATCCACGAGGACGGCGTCGCACCGCATGCCTTCCTTTACCATCCGGGGCAGGAGTTCTTCCGCAGGGCCGGCATGGAATACGGCGTTGGTGATCCCGTTGCGCTCCGCGTTGCGGCGGGCGTTTTCCACCGCCGCGGGGACGATTTCGATTCCCACGGCTGACGCGCAGCGGGAAGCCGCAGCCAGCGTAATCGTGCCGGCGCCGCAATAGACATCGCACACGGTTTCCTCTTTTCCCAGGCCTGCGAAATCCAGGGCGGCGGCGTAGAGCTTTTCCGTCTGGACGGGATTTACCTGGAAAAATGAGGCGGGCGACAGTTCGAACCGGAGTCCGCAGAGGGTATCCGGAAGCGTATTCCTTCCATATATAATATGAAAATTCCGGGACAGGATCACATTGGTCCGGTCCCTGTTTTCGTTCAGCCAGAGGCTGACCACGCCGAGGGGCGCCAGGTCTCCTGCCAGCTCCTCCGCATGGGGAAGCCTGCTGCCGTTTGCCGCGACGGTGACCATGGCCTGCCCTTCCCGGTTGACACGGATGACCAGATGGCGGATCAGTCCCTGATGGGTTTCCTCCCGGTAAGGCTCAATGCGGTGCCGGCGCATCCAGTCCAGGAAACAGGCGGCGATTTCCCCGGCGGGCGGCATCGCGTTGGGACAGTCCGCCGCGGGAATGACCGTATGGGTACGCGGAGCATAAAAGCCGAGGACGGGCGCCTCCGCTGTACCGCCGCAGGGAAGGGAGGTTTTGTTCCGGTACGCGAAAGGATGTTCCATGCCGAGGACCGGCAGCACATCCGTGCGGATTCCGCCGATGCGTTCGAAGCAATCCTGTACCTGCCGCTGCTTTGCGGCCAGGGCAGCCTCATAGCTCATATGGCGGCAGGTGCAGCCGCCGCAGCGGGGATAGACAGGGCATCCGGGATCCCGCCGCTGCGGCGAGGGGACGGCGGGCGGCTGTTCCATCCGTCCGAAAGCATAGCGCTTTTCCGCCTTGACGATTCGGACACATGTTTCTTCGCCGGGGAGGAGCCCGGGCACAAAGACGGGCATGCCGTCCAGGCGGCAGACGCCTTCCATATCCGCACCGAGATTGTCCGCGGTGAGGCGGAAGATTTCATTTTTCTGCACGTGCCTGCCCCCCTTTTTTAAAAGGAAATAAAAAAATCTTTTTTTGATTTTATCAAAGCATGCCGAAAATGTCCACAAAATGTAGAGCTTCCAAACCGGAAGAAAACCCCACATATGGGGAGCAGCCGGAAAGCAAGGAAAAAGGCGAACATTCCGGCATTTTTCCCTGAAAAAAACCGGAAAAAAGTGCTTGACAAAGGGGGATGGGTTTGTTATATTAGTCAAGCTCGCTTACGGGGAACCGGGGAGCGGGCACAGCGAACCTTGAAAACGATACAGAGATAAGAAACGCGCAAGAAGGAAAGATCAGCGAAGATTCCAAAGAGTTTAGCATCGAGAGATGTTAAGGATTAAACGGAAGAGTTTGATCCTGGCTCAGGACGAACGCTGGCGGCGTGCCTAACACATGCAAGTCGAGCGGGGACATACGACGGATAGGAAGTTTTCGGATGGAATTGAAGATGTATGTTCTAGCGGCGGACGGGTGAGTAACGCGTGAGCAACCTGTCCTTCACAGGGGGATAACACAGCGAAAGTTGTACTAATACCG
>Ga0310694_10000689_pt1 | contig 42735 bp, 39 predicted proteins | sample 174DNAGHGhighgp2_FD_203884 | JGI IMG/M metagenome (GOLD analysis project Ga0310694, IMG submission 203884) | Sheep rumen microbial communities from Palmerston North, Manawatu-Wanganui, New Zealand - 1742 DNA GHGhigh gp2 (v2) (version 2) | ecosystem: Host-associated > Mammals > Digestive system... | reverse complement strand
AATAACTTTAAAGATGTTTATTTGATTACCTCGGCTTATGACAGTTCCGAAAAAGCGGCTGACCGTGCTATCAGCGGGCTTAAGGGGTGGATTGAATGTTTTGAACAATCTCGTTTTGCCGGCGCACTTGTCGGTGGCGGAATTGACGAGCCGAAAGCGGCTTTAGAGCGTGATGATTTGCTCAAAAAAGCCTATGAATTGGGAAAGAATATTTAATAGCCACCTTCATAATTGGCAATTTTCTTAAAGAGCGCTTGTTATTGCGACCAGAGGTATAAATGCACGATATTTGGACCCCATGGCACGGATGCGTTAAAAAGAGCGAGGGCTGTCAGCGAGGTTTTTTAATTTTTGCCGGCGTTTTTCAAACATAAAAAAATCCCTGTGGTGTTTCGCAACAGCAACAGGGAAACAATAGCAGAATTTATTTATCTGTTTTAAGTCTGTCATAACGCTTTATAACAGACTGCCGGTTAACAGCCACGGGTGGAGTTGTACGGATCACGGTTGTGCTTGCGGTGCTTCTGGGCCTTCATGGCATCGCGCTCCTTCTGATAGGCGGTCTTCTCGGTCTTCTTCTTTGTTGTTTGCTTTTCGCTACGAGCTCTCTTGGAGTTGGCTCGCTTAGCATCTTGATTTTTGTTTGCCATAATAAATACGTTTTTTAGTTAATAAAAATAGAATACATATATCACAATAAAAAATTATTGCCCCCGTTATAAGTAGTATTTTCTATTTTGTCAATATTTTTTTGGGAGGGCTCGGCTAGCACGCATCATAAGAGCGTCGGCACTCGCTTATTTACTACCTATGTAAACCGCGCTCGTGGCGTCACTCTTAGCATACGCACTCTCCGAGCCCGTGGCGAAAAGCGTTTTGTTCAAACGCTTTTCCGGTTTTAAATATTGGGGGCTCGGATAGAACGCATCATAAGAGCGTCGGTTTACACTTCTCCGGTTTTAAATGGGGGGCTTGTATAATACCTGTCATGATTGCAAAATTACTTTTTTTAGCGTACTTGACAAAACAAAAATATGCGGTAGAGTGTTTTCATATTTTTAACTTTATGTTTTAAGCTTATGGAACAGGTATTATCCGTTTTTTTCCCGCTGAAAAATCAAAATCAGGGGATGTGCCGTGAAGAAAAAGTAACGGCGCTTAATGTGTTTATCATAGCTCCGGGGGGAAGTGTTATCGGCAAAATTTACTGCGAAGATGACAGCCCGGGGGACAGTATTCACCGAAACGAGCCTGATTGGGACGAGATGACTGATTTCGGGTTTTGGAATTATCGACAGAGACACCCTAGTCGCACGTGGTCACCTCCCGGTTATGGTGATGATGATTAACAAAAAAAGGTACTTCATTGCGAAGTACCTTTTTTTGTTTGTAGAGCTTTGTTTTAAGTGAAAGCTACGGCCATTTCTTCGGCGGCGCGGTTGAATGCCTGTGTCTCACGGGCTTTCTGTGCCAGCCAGCGATAGATGGCAAAGTGCTTCTTGTCACCCTTCATGACATAATCTTCGGGGTGCCACTGCACGCCTAAGATGTTTGCACCTTCTTCCGCTACTTCTATGGCTTCGGGGCAACCGTCCGGCGCCAGAGCGTTAATCACGACGAGGTTGTTTGTTTCAACAATGCCCTCGGTGTGACGCGAGTTGACGGTAAGCTTTTTTGCTTTTACCAACTCGTAGAGTAGGGTTCCGGGGATGATGTCAATCTCGTGGGCTTCGTGCGCGGTGGTCTTGTGGGCAACCTCATCGCCTAAGAAGTCTTTGAGGTTGCTTGACATTCGGCACCCGAGCTCGGCTGCAATTATCTGCATACCGGCGCATATTCCTAAGACCGGAATATTCATGGCGGTTGCCATGTGGAAGCAACGTCTGTAGGCTTCAGCACGAAAACTGGTCTTTGGTTCGCCTTCGGCGGCAGGGTCGCCCTCAACGTAGTACTGGCTCGGAGAGGTAAACGAGCCACCGGGGAGGAGCAAGGCATGACAGCCTTTCATTTGCTCTTCACAGTTGGCATAGCCTACACAAACAATGTTCAGCCCGGCCAGCGTTAAAGCGTAGGCATAAGGCTTACCAATGGTGTGGTAAATGCCGTCCTGTCCCATGAGAAAAGCTACCTTTGGGGCATCCTTCGGCGGGCGTTTCAAACCAAGCTCTTTGAAGCATTCATCACTTAATTCAATCATTCGACCTCCTGTTGCAAGGTCAATCTTCTCAATGCCGAAATTGTTGTATTCCGGCAAGAAACGAAGTTCCTTTTTCATAATTTTTTAATTTTAAAATTGTAAGACATAATGTGTAATTTGATAAAAGACAAATTAGCACATTTTTTTGTCTAATGCAAGAGAAAAATTCGTTTTTAAAAAAGAATTTGACTTTTTTAAGGAATCTCTGGTAAACTGGCGGGCGTTATGAATTTTAATAATGAGGCAAATAATGAACACGACAGAACTTGATAAATATTTCAATCCTGAAGAGGCCGAGAAGAAGTGGTATGAAATATGGGAAAACGGTGGTTATTTTACACCGCACGTTGATGACGGAAAAGACCCTTATACCATTATGATTCCGCCACCAAACATCACCGGTAAGCTCCATTTAGGGCATGCCCTCGTGAATACGCTTCAAGATGTCGTGATAAGAATGAAAAGAATGCAAGGCTACAACGCGCTTTGGTTGCCGGGTACCGACCATGCCAGTATCGCCACCGAAGCTAAAGTTGTGGAGATGATTAAAAAAGAAGGTTTAAGCAAAGATATTTTAGGGCGTGAAGGCTTCTTAAAGCGCGCATGGGAATGGAAGGAAGAATACGGCGGGACAATTATCCGTCAATTAAAGAAATTAGGCTGTTCCTGTGACTGGACACGCGAACGCTTTACCCTTGACGAGGGCTTGAGCAAGGTCGTTCAAAAGGTGTTTATTGACCTTTATAACGAAGGCTTGATTTATAAAGGCGAAAGGCTTGTTAACTGGTGTCCGTGCTGCCACTCAACGCTTTCTGATATTGAAGTTGAATATGAAGAAGAGCCGTCTTCTTTGTGGTATATTCGCTATTATGCCAAAGATAAGTCCTTTTATCTTGATGTGGCAACAACCAGGCCGGAAACCATGCTCGGTGATACCGGTGTGGCGGTTAACCCCTCTGATGAACGTTTTGCACAATATATCGGTAAGAAAGTTGTGTTGCCGATTGTTAACCGTGAAATTGAAGTTATTGCCGACCCGTTTGTTGAGACCGAATTCGGTACCGGTTGCGTTAAAATTACACCGGCACATGACTTTAATGACTTTAATGCCGGTAAAAAACACGGGCTTGATATCATCAAAGTTATTGATGAAGACGGCAAGATGACGGATATTGTTGAAAAATACAAAGGTATGGATATCTTGGAAGCCCGTAAGCTTATTGTTGAAGAACTGAAAGAGCTCGGTAACTTGGTTAAAATTGAGCCTTATACCCACAATGTCGGCAAGTGCTATCGTTGCCATCATACGGTTGAACCGATGGTTTCCAAACAATGGTTTGTTAAGATGGAAAGCATGGCTAAGCCGGCGATTGAGGTGGTTAAAAATAAAGAGATTACCCTTTATCCGGAACGCTATGAAAAGACTTATTTTCATTGGATGGAAAATATCCAAGATTGGTGTATCTCACGTCAACTGTGGTGGGGACACAGAATTCCTGCCTATTACTGCGCTAAATGCGGTAAGATAGAAGTTGCCGCCGAAAAGCCGACAAAGGCTTGTGCTTGCGGTTGTACCGAGTGGATACAAGATGAAGACACACTTGATACTTGGTTTTCTTCAGCGTTGTGGCCGTTTTCTACTTTAGGCTGGCCGGAGAATACACCGGATTATAAATATTTCTACCCGACATCAACGCTGATTACCGGTAATGATATTTTGTTCTTCTGGGTTGCCAGAATGATTTTCTCTGCGTTGCATCAAACCGGTAAAATTCCGTTTAAGAAAGTGGTTTTACACGGGCTTATTCGTGATGCGCAAGGCAGAAAAATGTCAAAAAGCTTAAATAACGGTATTGACCCGTTAGATGTTATTCGTGATTACGGCGCAGATGCGTTGCGTTTCTCTTTGGTTCAGGGGCTTTCTTTGGAAACGGATATTCGTTATTCCATGGACAGGCTTGATACCGCTAAGGCCTTTATCAATAAGGTTTGGAACTCGGCAAAGTTTGTGTTAAACGGTATCAAAGGGATTGATTATAAATCTTGGAATAAGGCTGACCTTAAGGCCGAAGATAAATGGCTGTTGGTTAAGCTTAATCGGACGATTGAAGAAGTAACCAAAGAATTGGATACCTTTGAATTCGGTTCGGCTATGCAGAAGCTTTATGATTTCTTCTGGAATGATTATTGCAGTTGGTATATTGAAATGGTTAAACCGCGCCTTTATGATGAAAAGGCTTCGGGACGTAACGAAGCCGGTTATGTCTTACATTACGGTTTAACGGTTATCTTGAAATTATTGCATCCGTTCCTGCCGTTTGTGACCGAGGAAATTTATTCAAGACTTGCCGAAGATGATAAGCCGTTGATGGTTGCCGAGTGGCCGAAGGCAGAAAATGAAGATTATGTTTCAGACTATGAAGATATTGAGTTGATGCAGTATTTCATTACATCTATCCGTAATGTTCGCGCTAATATGAATATTCAGCCGAGCCGGAAGACCGCGTTGATTTTTGTATCTAAAGAAAAAGGCGATTTCTTAAAGTCTGTGGAGCCGATTTTCCAGAAGTTGGCTTTCGCCAAGGCGGTGGAAATCAGAGCCGATAAGACCGGTATTGATGTTAATGCCATCAGTATTGAACACCTCAAAGCCGCAGTTTATATCCCGTTTGAGGATTTGGTTGATGTTGAGGCCGAAATTAAGCGTTTGACGGCGGAAAAAGAAAAATACGAGAGCTTAATCGCTCGTGTTGATGCGCAGCTTTCTAACGAAAATTTCTTAGCTAAGGCACCGGCGGATAAAGTCCAGGGTGAGCGCGAGAAAAAGGCAAATTATGAAACGTTGCTTAACTCGGTTAACGAGCGCTTAGCATCCCTTAATCCGCAAAGCAAAGCTGTCTGATATTTTTTATACGCGTTAAAAAAAGGAGGTACTTTCTTGTTATGGCAGTATCTCCTTTTTTGTTGCTTTTTAAAAGCGGAGGTGGTAATTTCTGTTTTATCAAACAGTTATTAGGTCATTAAATTTTAAGCTTATGGAAATTAAGAAAAGTTATGAATTGCGGCAGGTCGGTCCGAAAATCGTTCTGCTGATGATGAATGCGCCGGATTATCAGCTGAAAGCCAGGCTTTGTGCAGATGAAACGGTCAGCAGATATCATGGTGTTGTGGTGCCGGAAAAAGTCGGTTCCGATCAGTTCTTTGTTTTGCGTAACGGTGAGACATTCTCTCTTTGCTGGGAAAAGCACAATACTCTGGAATTTATTGAGGGTTGTACTGATTTCAGGGTTTTGGAAGATACGCTTCTCTTTGAAAAGGATAATCTTTGGTATTGGTGGATTTCAGCCGCCTCGGCCGAGCAGAAACACCCGCTGGGCATAGACCTTAATCTCTTAGGGAATGCGTTTATTCTTTCAGATAAAAATGCGTATCTCTTCATCTATTTTGAAGACGGGGCACACATGAAATGCAAGCGGTGTTTGAGTTACGAGGTGCTTTCTCCTGAGCTTTTAAGCAACAGTTTTCTTCATGAGGAATTGTTTCCGGATGTCTTGAAAATCATTACCGCAGATGAGGGGGCGCTTTATGTCAGCATCAAAAAGAAAAAGGGACCGGTCTACCACCACATGTATGGTGCGGATGCAGGGAAGGTTTCGTTCTTCTTTGAGTTTGCCGAGGCACCGGCAACGGCGCTGATTAACTTTACCAAATTTGCCAATGATACATGTCAGGCATTTTTGGATAAGGGATTCTCGGTGGCAATGTTATCGCCGACACAACAGTTTTTTGACTACCACACCATGGCCGGCAAAATGAGCGAAGATGTTAAAGCATTCATTGGCGCAGCTTTGTCGCAGCCCTTTGGTACGGATGTCAATATTGAAGTGAATCTGAGCAAACTCTATCGCAAAGAAAAGGGTGTGTATCTTGTTAAGTGCGAAACGCTCGGCTATTACAAAACGGCTGATGAAGTACGCTTAGATAATGCCAAAAATGCGCTGTTTGTGATGGCTGACGGGGTAACTGACAAGATTTATGCGAAAGGAAATCATCCGCTGAGCGCTCATCCGCTCGGTTTGATGACAAAGGTGTAAAAGAAAAGACAGGCATAATGCCTGTCTTTTTTAATTGGTGGAGGTAAGCGGGATCGAACCGCCGACCTACAGATTGCGAACCTGTCGCTCTCCCAACTGAGCTATACCCCCATATTGCAAGAAGATATCTACACTCTAAAAAAAATAAATACAAGTGTTTTTTTAATTTTATTGTTTGTTTATTGTCACTCCCTTCGTTTCTTTCAGCAACACTTCCCCCTTCTTTATAAAGGGGGGCAGAGAGAAAAAGCCCCGTCAAAGGGGAAATGACGATATAGCAAAATAAAAACCGCCCGAGGGGCGGTTCGTTGCTAGTGTAATGCAAAGTAGAGCAGGGGACGGGCATCAGCCTTTTCGTTATCCGGCGCAGTGTGACAGTAGTTATTGGGGAATGACCTTTCCATATCCACAATGTAGTGCCACTTTTTTTCTTTTTTATACCAGTCATTCTCGTATTTGTTGATTGAGTCTGTCCAGTAAAAAAAGCGCCATCTCGGTTTTTCTATTGTCCTTAGGGCGGCATTGATGACCTCTTTGTTTTGTAAAACGCTTTCCAAATCTTTTAAGGTTGCCTTGTGGGCTTGTCCTCTTTTGATGTACGAGCTCTCAAAGGAACTTATCTCACACATGGCGAAATTGTAGTTCGTGATGCGGTTGGTTTCATGAAAAGTATCGCCGATAATGTGGTCATTATAAACCGCTAATACCATAGATTTCAACCTGCGATCGGGATAGTAGGTGAAAGATACGGTGTCATCATCATACCAGTACATGCCGGGCTTGATTTGCGCTAAAGTTTCCTTTTTCAGGGGAATCATCTGCTCTTTGTTCTTGCGGGCGACAAGATAGTTAAACAAGTCGTCTAATTTCAAATTATGCTGCTGCATAAATTGATTAACTAAATAATCCATTCGTTCCATATGCTTAAAAGTTTATAATAATATTTGCTTGCGGGTGATTATGATATATTTTTCTTTTAAATGCAAGGGTTTATTTAGGCTAAAGGCGGTCTTCATCCTCGTCTTCATTACTGAAAATTTCAATGAGTTTTTTTTTATACATCCAGAGGTTGATGATACCCAAAATAATGCTGATAGAACCGAAAACGTATAAGATGTAATACCAGTTTAATTCGCCGACTTTCATTAAGGTTTCGCCGGCGTATATCTTGATAAAGAAAATGGATATTGCGGTGATGATAAACGATATGATATAGCTTGCCGTCCATATTCGGCGTTGGATGTATGTCGGCAGAAAAAATGCGGTGATGAGGTAAATGAATATAAGGGCGATGAATAAATAGGTTTCCATGGCTTTCTCCTTGTTTAGGAGATATAGTCATTTATGGTTTGTTTTCAATATGACAAGATAAGCAGAATTATTGTCCTTTCGTTGTAAAGGGGGCAGAGGGGAAACGGCAAGTTCAAAGGGGAAATGACGATATAGCAAAATAAAAACCGCCCGAGGGGCGGTTCGTTTGTTTTTTGCAGATAATGATTATTTATGATGTTTATCATTAAATGCCTGTTGCAATTTCATGGCAAGAATGTCATTACCATTGCCGGTATTTTCTGGTTGGCGTTCCTGCGCTCTTTCTTTGTGTTTCGGCTTGATGAACAACTTTTTATTTTCCAGAATTTGATTATCTATTTCATTTTGCTCGTCTTCTAAATCCAACACTTTGCCGTAGAGCATGTCATAATTGCCGCCGTGAGCACCGTGGGTACGTTTTTCGGCTGTTTTGATTTCGCCGTCTAATTTATAGTATTCAATAAAGCCTTCTACCGTGTTGTAAAATTCTTCCGTGGTTGCTGGGCGCATATATGAATACTGGCGAGCTTGCTCTAACGGGGTTCCCGGTTTGCCGCGATAAAGAGCATAGGTTGCTTTTTTTCCCTGTTTGGCAATAATCGGTTCCATAATCTCGTAAAATTCTTTGGGGTAGATTTCTTTGCCAAGAGCATTACGATATATTTCTTCATAAAAGTATCCACCGCCGGAAATGGCTCTTTTACCCCATTCAAAAGAAGCTAAAGGTTCTTCATGGCGATATATGGTGTATTTTTTACCGTTACGCCCCATCCAAACATCCGGTCCTAAAAAGAGTTGCCATTCGGTTTTAGGAAGTTTATGAGCATTACCGTCACCATCAACAGAGAATACTTCGCCTAATTGGTAGTAGCCTCGTGGGGCTTTGGTCTTGCTTGGTGCTTTGGCTTCTGCTTCTGTTTTACCGCCGAACAGACGTAACTCATCTCGGGCATATTTAAGGGCGGCAATACGTTTGGCTTCTTGTGCGGTATCGGCTGAAGCATATTTCGTTTCACCGTTTGGTAAAATAAGAGCCACGGTTATGGTTTGCGTACCTCTGCCTTGTGTAACATCTACGGTTTGATATTTCGGCAAAATCGGCTGTTTATCAGCGCCTAATATACGATGTTCCGCACTTTGATAATATTCCTGCAATGCGGCAATCGGGTTTTCATCCCATAGTTTAAGAGCAATTTGGGCATTATGTTGCTGTTTCATTGCCTGTTTTGCCTCAAATCTTTCCGGATGCTTTAATCTTTCTTTTGCTGCCTTAACCACAAAACCGATTTGTTTTTCTTTGTAGGTGGCAATTTTGCCCTCTTTGCCGGTTTCGTTTAAGAGCCAGTTGCTCAATACTTCGTTGTCACTTGAAGGAACATATTGTCCTTTGTCATTTAAGGTAAAAACTAAGGAAATACCTTTTTTTTCATCAATCCATTCCGTAATCATTTCTCTTGCCATTTTTTTCTCCTCTCATTGGCTTACGAAATGTATTTTAGCAGATTCCGGATATTTTGTCTATAAAAATCGGACAATAAAAATGCATTTAAATGTCGTTTTCGTTGTCTTCGTTATCTGCGTTTTGGCTGAAAATACGGATTAAACCTTTTTTATACATCCATAGGTTGATGATACCTAAGATGATACTGATAGAACCGAAAACGTATAAGATGTAATACCAGTTTAATTCGCCGACTTTCATCAACGTGTCGCTGGCGTATATCTTGATAAAGAAAATGGATATTGCGGTGATGATAAACGATATGATATAGCTTGCCGTCAATATTCGGCGTTGGATGTATGTCGGTAAGAAAAATGCGGTGATGAGGTAAATGAATATTAAGGCAATAAATAAATAGGTTTCCATGGCTTTCTCCTTTTTTAGGAGATATAGTCATTTATGGTTTGTTTTCAATATGACAAGATAAGCAGAATTATTGTCCTTTCGTTGTAAAGGGGGCAGAGGGGTGGATTTTTTGGTAACAGAAAAAAAGGCAAAAAAATACCCTGCCGTTTGCACGACAGGGTATTTTTTAGAAGATAATGCTGTAGCCAAGCGAGGTAGAGAGGTCAAAACCGCTGAGGTTTCTTACTCTAACGTCCTCGTTGAAGCCCTCAAACTTCATTTCTTTGCCGAAATGAGCTCCGGCGCGAATATTGAGGGTTAGGGCAGTCAGCTTTTTCTTGCCGAACTTGAAGCCGGTTCCAAGCTCCAGAGCACATTTGGCACACAACTTTTTGGAGTAGTCCTCAAAATTGTAGTTGCCGCTGGAGGCCTTGTAGATAATCGGATATTCTCCGACACCGGCAAAGACCTTTGTACCCCAGAACCATGCATTGAGCGGCTGGCAAACGTTGAAACCGAAAGAACCTAAGAGGGCTGAACAGTTACCGCCATCCTCTTTTTTCTCAAATATGTTTTCAACCGATAAGCCATAGCTCAACGTGGTGCTTTTGCTCACTTGGGTTAAGCGGTTGAGCTCAATGGAAGCTCGTGTTCCGTTGTTTCCTGCCAAGTGGTAGCCGAGCTTTAATCCGACCTGCAAGCGCTTGTCTTGCCTAACTGTCTCCGGGGCGCCGAATTTGTACCCTACACCTAGGCTGATGTTCCAGCACGAGGGGTCAAAGTCGTCGGCGACAACCTCCCAACCGGGGGATAGGTTGTATTCGCCTGTGTTTGGCTTGATGGAAGTTATGTACTGCGCAGAGATGATAGTATAAGTATCTCGCGAAGCATTTAAGCTTCCCCATGCCTGAACACCGACTTTGCCGCACCACACAGACTTATTGACGATATGATGGTTCATGTCGTTGCTTAAGAATGTGTTATACGGTGTGACACCGGCTCCAAACAGAGCGTCAACGCCTAAGCAGATGTCTTGCCCTATCTGGACACCGACTTTGCCCATCAGGTTGAGGTAGGAGCCTATCTCGTTTTCGTACTGGTACGAAATCAGACCACCCCATGACCATGCAAAGTACAGTGGGTTTGGCTTCCACTCGCCGTTGGCATCAGTTTTACCAAACAAATAGGTGCGCGAAATATCTAAGCTGCCACCATATTTGTTGCTGTTTTCGGTGTCATCACCGTAGTCAGACTCGGTGATTTTTTCCGCCACAGCAGGGTTTATGGACGCTATATCTTTACCAATACTACCGGATACTTTGATAGTATTGTAGGCGCGCCACTTCAGCCTCGGCTTGCGCTGAGCATAGGTGGGAACGAAAGTTGTGTCCTTGGTTAATCTCAAACCGCTTAATAGGGTGCCGAAGAAGTCAAGCCCCTCAACGACATCCTCGTCAACAAACTGTTTGGCAACAGCCTTGTAAACGTCCTTTTCGGATGCCATCTTAGTGTTGCCGTACTGGTCCTGAAATTCAGCGTATTCGGGGCTTAATTCACGGACCAACGAATTGGCGATGATGCCGGCCGTTGTGTTGCCGGAAGCGGCAATACTTTTGGCTAAAGCGATTGAGTCGTTTTCAGCTTCATTGTCTTCGGCTTCAGCAAGCTCGGAATTGGCTTCTGATTGCGGCATCTCGGTTATGATGCTATCCGATTCAGCCTTGAGAGAGTCAGCCGTTGCAAATTGCATTGGCTCGGGTTCAACATTAGGGCTGTCAACAACAACGTTATCAGCCTTAATCTCATTGGTGGCGCTTTTATTATCACCGTTGATTTTGAAGGTCACGGTGCCATCAGGGGCAATCGCTACTTCTTTTGGGGTGAGACCATTTTCACAAGATATCTCTACCTTTTGACCGTTAGCGGTTGTGATGGTCATTTTCTGCGCCAGAGCTGGCGTCGCTATCGCGATCATCAGCATCAGTGTTGCAATTTTTTTCATAAGGCTTCAATTTTTTTGTTCGTTGTTTTCCTTGTTCTCGTCTTTTATTTCGTCTTCTATGTATTTTTCGTACCCCTCTTCGGTGGATACTGTATAGTTGACGTCATTCTCGGCAAGAACAATGCCGTTCAGAGTTTCCAGAGAATAGTGAATTGTTCCTTCCTCAAAGAAAGGGTCTTGCATTTGCTGTTTGATGTTCACTTTTGTGGTTAACATCAACGGATCAGCACAATTCAGACTTATCTCTTTGCCCAGATAGGTGTAAGGCTCAAGGAAGCCTTTCAGAACCACGGTCAGCACGTTAGACTGACCATCAATGTTGTATTCATCCGTTAGACGTTCTGCCGTGTTGGTCAAGATGTCTAGTTCACAGCTGTTTTTTTCCATCATCTCTGCTGTGAGTGGAATTCTACCCTCACCTTCTAACTGAAGACTCTCACTCCCGAAGAAGACGCGTTCTCCTTGAACGATTACTTCCCAGTCGTTCTTCTCTTTCTCCGCAACAACGAGCCCTTTGGGACCCATTATCTGGATGGTTGTGGCAGACTTGACTGTGTAAAAGTAAGGAGCGAACTCCTCCGTTTCATTGAATGTGGAGTAGTCGTCACATGATGAAAACAAAAACAAACCGAGCAAGCTCATGAGCCCCCCGATTACGTAAAAAATTTTTTTCATATTTTATTATATTTTGAGTTAATAAATGCTGTTAAATGGACAAAATACGATATGAAGAAGATTCTTTACGCAAAAGCTTTATCTTCCTTTCAATAATAGATATCATAATTTTGTTACAGTGCCCATTATACACTTTTTTTAGTGAAAAGCAAGACATTTTTGTCATCTTTTTTGTAGAAATTTTGAAAATGGCTTGATTTTCTTCTTACTTTTCCGCCCCCTAAGCGGAGCGTGACGGGGGATAGAGGGGAAAGGCAAGTTCAAAGGGGTGGGGGGAAAACGTCATGCCTTTTTTGCGCAAGCAAAAATCAAGGCATCTCCATGACAATAATAAGGCAATAATATTCTCATGGAGACCCCTTGACCTCGCTTTGCTCGGAGGGGTGACAATAAGGAAGATACCTTAACCAAAAGACTGGCGCTTTTGGTGGTATGACGGTTTAAAGAGTATGTTTGCGCAGTGCGTCACCCTGAACTTGGTTCAGGGTCTCATGAGATGCTGAATACGAAGAGAGATGCTGAAACAAGTTCAGCATGACGCGGGGTAGGTTGTCAGTATGACGAGTTTAAATGATTTCGCCGAATGAGGTATGACAATAAAAACCGTCATGCCCTGAGTGAGTGGTGGTGGTGCCGGCAACGATTTGTAGTTGACTTTATCTTATCTTAACGCTAACTTCTCCCTTATACTTATCTTTGAGGTTAAAATGAAACATGAACTTTTATCTCCCGCCGGTAATATAGAAGCCGGATATGCCGCCCTTTATTACGGGGCTGATGCCGTCTATTTGGGATTAACCAAATTTTCTGCCCGCGCCGGTGCCGAAAACTTTACCGCCGAGGAATTAGATACCTTTACCGCTTATGCCCATCACCTGAACAAAAAGGTTTATGTCGCTCTTAATACAATCTTGTCCGAAGATGAAATCAATGACCTGCCGGAGATGATTCAAACCTTGAAGAAAACAAAAGTTGACGGGCTGATTATCCAAGATTTGGGCGTTTATTACCTCGTTAAAAAATATGCTCCGGAAATTGAACTCCATGCCAGTACACAAATGGCCGTGCACAATCTTGAAGGGGCAAAGTTCTTAAAATCTTTGGGTTTTAAACGTGTGGTCTTGGCGCGGGAATTAACCTTAAACGAAATAAAGAAAATTGCTTCCGCTTTGCCTGATTTGGATTTAGAGGTCTTTATCCACGGGGCGCTTTGCTACTCTTACAGCGGTCAATGCCTGTTTTCCGCGCTTGAATACGGTAAAAGTGCTAATCGGGGCAGATGTGTTTACCCGTGTCGCGCCCTCTATAAAGAAGACGGAGAAAATGTGACCGATAATTTATGCGGACACCTCTTTTCTATGAAAGATTTGGCATTGGAAGAAAAAGTTTTGGATATACCGGCTTTATCCTTAAAAATTGAGGGACGTAAAAAATCGCCGCTCTATGTTGCTGCGGTTACTAACTATTATCGCCATATCTTAGACGGGAATAAGAAAAATCTGAACGAGGCCGAAGATATTAAACAAATATTCTCGCGCCCGTGGTGCCAATTCCATTTTAACGGCAAAAATAAAGATATTACCGATGAACAGTTTGTCGGACATCGGGGACTAATCATCGGTAAAGTTGAAAAAATTATCAAAAATAAGCTCTGCTTTACCCCTTCACGCGAAATTGCCCGCTATGACGGTCTGCAGATAGATTCCGGTAAAGATGAAAAACCTTACGGGTTCGGTATTAAAAATATGTATGTTAATCAAAAATCCGTGTTTAAAGCCGATGCCGGTACCTTTGTTGAGATAGAATTGCCGGACGACCATCCGCATTTGGCATACGACGCACCGGTTTATCTGGCTTCATCTACCGCGGTTAAGGGTAAATATGATTATAAGAAGCCGAAACCGAACGAATATCGTAACTATACCGCCTTTGAGGTGACCGTTGAAATCAGCGCCGATACGATTTGGGCATTAAGCGAAGATAAGGCGGTTGCGGTTAAGGGCGATTTTCAGCCGGCAAAAAATCCGCTTAAAACACGCGAGGCGGTGGAAACCGCTTTTATGAAAACCAATGATACCGAAATTAAATTTAATGATATTGAACTGAAAAATCCGGATGGACGCTTTGCGCCGGCTTCTTTATTAAACGAATTACGCCGAAAATTGGTGGAGGAGCTATCCGTAAACCTCGGGTGTAATGAAGAAAAATTAACCTTGCCGGAACTTAAAGCGGTTCAGCTTAAAAAAACAGACGAGATTCAAATCAACATCTTAGACGTTTCTCTTCACACTTTAGTTGAAGATTTTAATGAAGATGAGATATCTCATGCGTGGTTTCGGCTGCCGCAAATCTGTCGCAATGTAGCAAAACTTCATGAGGTTGTCAAGGCTCTTTATGATGCCGGCGCACGGCATTTTGTGGCAGAAAATTATTACGCCTTTGAGCTGTTAAGAGGCTTTAATGATATAAAAATCGGTGCCGGCAGTTTTCTTTATGTGATGAATCGCTATGCGGCCGAGACCTTAAAAGAAATCGGTGCAAGCTGGGCAACGATAGCGCTGGAAAGCGCGCCGGAAAATATGGAACAACTGGTTAAAACAACACCGTTACCTTTGGCACAAATAACCGACGATTATCCACCGCTGTTTACTTCTGCGGTTTGTATCAGAAGAAATGACTGCAAGCATTGTGACCAAAAGGCTAAGCGGTGGGAATTAAAAGCAGACGGCAGAAAATATACCGCTGTGCTTAAAGATTGCCAATTACAGCTGTTTTCAGAAAAACCGTATCACCGCGAGAAAATTGCCGGTACGTTAGCCGTTAAAAACGTTTCCTTATCTTTACATAAATAGTGTGGTATAAAATTGCCACAATAACGGTTACGCTCAAGAAAATCAGATAACTTAGCGGATTATCCGGTGTTGTCGGCAGTTTATACAAAATAAACGAGTGAAACATAAAAAGCTCTAAGGTCATTTGGGCGAAATATTGTATCGGCTTTAAGGCGGATATTTTTTGTAATAACCCGCGGTTAAACCCTAAGACATAAATAAGGGGCAGGGCGCTTAAGATAAAATAAAAGCGCAGGCTTCCGGCAAAGCAATAGCATATTGCCAGATATAAGCCGATTATTGCTGATTGTAACAAGGTTAAAGCATTGTCGGAGAGTGTCTTTCCTAGGGTTTGATTTAAAACGTTTTTTCTTAAAAACAAAACGCCTGCTATGTAGCCTAAGCTGTAATTTAACATCTGCACAAACGGGTTACAATGTAAATCCATCGGCACAAGGCGGTGGGCATTTTCTACCAAATACTCCAGGTAAAAACGCACGATTACCACGCTTAAAAAGATTTTTAATAAGCCGTAGGTGTGTGTTTCGCTTGTTTTGATGATTTTCTTTATCACCGGGGTTGCGGCGTAGGCAAAGACCAATGCCGATAGATACCACGAAACGTTGTTATAGCTGAACTCGGTGCCGATAAACCATGCGTGTTGCAGGGATAAATTTAACAGACCGACCGAGAAGAAATAGCTTAAAGGTTTTGTTGCCCAGGTGGCGACAAATAAGAATTGCAACATAAAGCAAATGAGATGGATGGGGTAGAAACGGGGGAGTTTGCTTTTGATAATCTGCCAACCGCCGGTGATTTCCTTTTCTTCATAATGATTATAGGCCATTAAAAAGCCGGATAAGATGAATAAAACTTCCACCATGCGGGCGCATAGTTGCCAGCTTTCCAATAACCCCATGTGGCAGACAATAATGCCGATAACAGCGATTAGTTTTAGGAACGAGAGATTGTCTATGTATGCTTTTTTCATCGGTTTTCCTCTAAGTATGGCGAGTTTATCTTTTTTAGGTGTTTGATTAAATCTTTATAGGCAAGCGGGGCGTTCTTTTTTAGCCATTGAAAGACTAAACGGCGCGGTTCCTGTACATCTAAACGGTTGGTAAAAGTACGCATTTTTAAGAATGGGGCATGGTATTTGGAGAGCATGGTTAAGGGATAGCAATTTTTATCATTAAGCGGTAAGGCGCTTAATTCTTCATAAGGGATATACGTTCCGGACTTAAAGCCTAATCCCTCTAAATATGCGGTAAGCGGTACTTCATAGCTGTAAGCAACGGTTAAGCCGTCTTTTTGGGGTTTAACATTGTTGAGATAGTCGGCAAATTCTGCTGTGTTATAAACCTTGGGATTAAACACCAAAAAATAGCTTTGCAAATGATAGATGCCGTCTTGATTGGCGGTTATGCCGTAAAAGTCCGCATCTTCGGGCATGGCGCTCATAATCGGTTTTAAGCTTTCGGCAACGAGTAGCGACGAGTCATTGGCAAAAATCAGCTTGCTGTTTGGCTTAAGGCAATTATTTTCTTTAAGCCAGTTATAGCCTCTTTTATAACTTCCCCAGTCATACTCGCCGTGTCTTTGAGCTTCTAACCGCACAATATAAGGCGATATTTTATCTATATCGGCACGTCTTATCGGGTTATCGGTGATAAAGACGATATTCGGTGCAACCTCTTTTAAGGCTTTTAAGTAGGTTATCACATAGTCCGAAACCGTGCCGTCCGCACTGTAAGCGGCAAATACGGCGGAATTTTCATCAGGCAGGCATTGTTTGAAATCTTCTTTAACGGTAATTTCGGCGCGATAAGACATAACCATGTGCAAAATAAAAGATATGAGCAGCAGGCTGTATAAGATATGGCGGAGATTATGGGACATCGGTACACGCATGGTCTAATCCTTCGGTAAAAATTGGGGATTTATTTCTTGTTTAATTTCTTCATAGCGCGCCGGATAATTATCTCTGATATAGCGCAAGAGCTCGGTGCGGTCTTCAAAAATTTTTAACAACGAAGTAAATGTCCGGCGTTTTAAGAACGGGTGATGATATTTACTGATTAAGGTTAGGGGATAGGAGTTTTTATCCGTTTCTTCTTTAAGGTAATCCATTTCATGATAGGGCATATAGCTATCCCACTTATAGCCGAGGGCGGCAAGCATCGGGGTAAGCCTGATTTCATATTGGGTAATGTATAATGAAAAATGGTCAAAATGATGAACTTTGTTTAAGAAAATGGCAAAACTCTTTGAATTGATGACCTTTTTTCTAAAAACCATAAAATAAGATTGGATGTGCGTTCCCATAAAGGTATTTTGCAAATCGCCCCAAAAATCAAGCTCTTTTCGTTTGGCCATTTCATCAAACATCGGCTTTAAGTCGGTTAAAAGATAAGTTGAATCATTGGCAAAAATAAGCTCGTCGGCTTTTTTTAAGTAGCCGTTTTCTTTAAGCCAATTATAGCCACGCTTATAACTGCCGAAATCATGTTCTTCATGGCGTTTGTTTTCATAGTGTATGGTTAACGGTTTTAATTTTTCTTCTTCTTCGGGCTTTAATTTAGAATCGGCAATATATACCACGCCGTCGGTGACCTCGTTTAAGGCTTTAAGGTAGCTAATGACGTAAGGGTGCAGGGTTTCATCCGCATTATAGCCGGCAAAAACGGCATAGCGCACAGTGTGATTTATTTTAAGCCACAGCGCAAAGCATATCGCTATCACAATGGCCGGTAGGGCAATAATTTTATATTTTCCCTTGATTTTTTGCATAAAAAACCCTTGTCTTTTGATTTCATGACAAGGGTAGTCTAATCAGTTTGCTTTATTCTGCAATTAAAACTTGTCTTCTGCTGTGCATAGCTTCGGCGATAAATTGTAATTGCTCTTGAACGATCTCATTGTCGGCAAATTTGGTCTTAGCCTCGGCAACACGCTCTTCAAAGGTGCCGTTTTTACCCTTAAAGATGAACATATAGGCTCTGACAACAGATTTAACGGTGGCTTCATCATAGCCGCTTCTCTTCATGCCGACTTGGTTTAAGCCTCTTAAATAACCTCTGTCGCCGGTTACCATACCAAACGGGATAACATCTCTGGCAACGCCGGTCATACCGCCGATCATGGCTTTTCTGCCAATTCTTACAAATTGGTGAACCGCTGAGTTACCGCCTAAAATAGCGCCGTCACCGATACGAACGTGACCGCCGATAACCGCATTGTTGGTCATAATCACATTGTCGCCGACAACGCAGTCATGTGCGATATGGCTGTTGACCATAAACATACCGCCGGAACCGACTCTGGTGGTCAATTTTTCCGGCTCTTCGCCGTTAACGGAAGTCTGTCCTTTCGGGGTTCCGCAATGCATGGTAACATTTTCTCTTATCACGTTATTGTTACCGATAAACAGTCTTGCGCCTTCTTGGAATTCATTACCGTGGTCTTGCGGACCGCCGCCCAAACAGGCATTCGGGAAAATAACGTTACCTTCGCCGATGGTGGTTTCACCCAATACGCTGACACGAGCGATTAACTTATTGTTGGCGCCGATTTTGGCTTTACCTGAAATATAGCAAAAAGGACCGATTTCCGCGCTCGGATGAATTTCTGCGCCCGGTTCAACATATGCGGTTTGATGTATCATTATTTTCTCCCAATTAAAAGTTATCTGATGAAAGGGATTGTATGGGGTATTCTTGGAATTGTCAAAAGGCTTATGCTTTTTTTAGATAACAAATTGTTTCAGATTGTGTACTGCCCGTACGGGGGTACTGCCCGTACGGGGGTGGCAGTGCCAGTGCGAGGCGATGCCAGCGGCACCTGCAACGGTTCGGGCTTTCCCTTGGGGGTGGGGTATACTCTCCGACCGAAAGAACATAAAACGTCATGCCCTGAGTGAGTGAAACGAACGAGGTCAGGCATCTTCAATATTGTCATTTGCAGTATTTTACTCCCCCAACCCCTCTGCTTGCAGAGGGGAGAACAATAAGGAAGATACCTTAACCAAAAGACTGGCGCTTTTGGTGGTATGACGGGTTTAAATGGCTTCGCCGGCAACGGTATGACGGTTATTATGGGCACTTTAAAAACGTCATGCCCTGAGTGAGTGTAATCATTTAAAACGTCATGCCCTGAGCCGTGAAACGGCGAGGTCAGGCATCTTCAATATTGTCATTTGCAGTATTTTACTCCCCCAACCCCTCTGCTTGCAGAGGGGAGAACAATAAGGAAGATACCTTAACCAAAAGACTGGCGCTTTTGGTGGTATGACGGGTTTAAATGACTTCGCCGAATGAGGTATGACGGGGTTAAGTGGTTGTGTCGGCAGAGGTATGACGGTTTTAAATGACAGAGAGAATTTTTCTCTTTTTTGTGAATTTTGTCTAAAAAAGTTGTTGACGGGGGGCAGAAAATGTGGTATTCTCTGTTATCAAAAAAATTATTTTTCCTATACGTCTGTTTAGGTTTTTGGAGGAGAGTACAAGTTAAACTAAAAAAAATAAAAAAATGAAAAAAATTAAAGAATTAGTGCAAAGCGGTTGGTTTATCGCCGCTTGCACGGTGATTGCCCCCGTGGCTGTGTGTATTAACTCTATCATCCGCGCATTGCTCAATGGTTATTCCTGTGAGCGTCCGCTGTGGTCGCTTTTGGTCATTATTCTTATGACCTTGGTCATGTACCTGCCAGTTGTAAAGGCTGGCGGTATTGAGGCCTATAATAGGCGAAACGACTGGGGTTTTTCAACCACGGTTGTTTATGGCGGCTTTGCCCTCTGTTTTATCGCAGTTGGGCCGGAGCTTGAGCAGTGTAAGGAGTTTTCCTACACCAACCACATCATGGTGGGGTTATTTTATGTGTGGGTTACTCTGTTCTTTCTATTTTGGGCATATGTGATTTTGGTGTTTGGATTAGGTTGGGAACCGAAATCTGATTAAAAATTGCATCCCCAAAAAAATTACCCCTTGCTTTGCGGCAGGGGGATTTTTTTTGCTTAATGCCTTATTTTTTCTTATATTTGTCTTTCTTTTGCGCTTCTTTCTTGCTGAATTTAAATAAATTTTCATCCAACTTGCTGTCTATCACCGTTTCATAGAGCGATAAAGATACTTCCAACGATTGCGGGGTGATAACTTTCCATTGCTTTAATGCAAACGGGTTGTTGGCAAAAACAAGCGTGAACGGACCTAAATCGCCGGCATTGGCATATTTTAAGCCAATTCTGGTCATGCCGGGGTCTTTCATGAAATCGGTTACCTTAAGCTCTTTGCCGTCAATCTTTACCGTGTTGGCTAAAATCATCGCCGCCGGAATATCCTCATAATCTATATTGGTTATCTGCTCTAACTCTTTGTCATAATACACAATATAATCACCGTTGCCGACAATCAACACATTATTCGGGGCTTTGTATTCCATGCGAATCTTGTTGGGTTTTTCTACATACAGATGACCTTCCACCTGTTCCCCGTTGCTGGCAATTTGCACAAAATCCGCCGACAGGGTTTTGATGGAATTTAAATATTCCTCAACCTGCTTGATGTCTTCCTTTTTGGCAGTGGCGGCATTGGCATTTGATATGCTCAATAATATCAGGCTGATAACGGTCAGTAGTTTTTTCATTTTTAACCTCGGTTGTTTTATTTTGTTCGGTTAATTTAATGCGCTTTGTAAAATTTTTCAAGCTGAAGTTTGAGGTTATACTATGTTTCGTTGCGATGACAAGTTTAAATGGCTTCGCCGAATGAGGTATGGAGGTTTCAAGGGAATAAAAGTTATCCATAGCCGCGTGAGCAACCCTTAAGCTCAAACGCGTGCTGTGGAGAACTTTTTTTGTATTCTGGCAAGGCAAGGCGCTAAACAGCCTTACGGCTGTCGCCTGCACGGCGGGTGCTGTCTTGCTTCGTAAGTGTGCGCTTTGGGGCGCGCACTAACTACGCTTCGGGCAAGCTATTGTAACGTCGTCTTAGTTTGCCTTACGGTAAAGTCGCCGACTGACAATAGCTGATAACTCATGGCAAAAACAATTCACTGGATTGTTTTTGCTCATAAGTTCGCGGGGGCAGGCGAGTTGTCGCCTTTTCTGTTTCCCCTTTGCCCCCTGTCAAACGGAAAACGTCTTCTCTTTTTGAAATTCTTTTTCTTATACTGTGTCTGCTGTTTGTGCGAATGCATCAAATCCAACAAAATGCCTTCCCTTATCCCTCTATCCGCAATCGTAATCTCGGATATCGGCCAAAATGTCGTTAATGCTTCAATAATTGCACAACCCGCCAACGTTAAATCTGACTTGGATTGCCCGATACACGGATGCTTGTATCTCCCTTCCGGCCCCATGGTCTTTATCTTGTTGATTGTCGCTTCAATATCCGGCGCGGATATCGCTACCCCGTCAACCGCAGAACGATTATACCGCGGTAACTTCAAATGTACCGCCCCTAATACCGTTACCGTTCCCGACGTGCCGATAACCTGTATCTCTTGGTTTGCTATCGCTTCATAAATATGGTGCTTTTCTTCAAATTCGGCTAATATGTTCTGCGTTCTTTCCATCACCGTGGAATACTCTAAGGTGTTCATCTCATGGTCGGCAAAGGCTTCCGATATCGTGACCACGCCATAAGGCAGGGAAACAAAGCCCTCAATGAAGGTCTTGCCGAAATCCGTCACTCGGGCAAGCGAAATTTGTGTCGAACCGCCCCCGATGTCAAACACTAATACTCTTTTTATGTTGCGGTTTAGTAACGGTAAACAGCCGACAACCGATAATCTCGCTTCTTCCTTTGAGGATATGACTTCAAGCTCAATGCCGGCACTGTTCTTTGCCATTTCTACAAATTGCGCCACATTTTTGGCTCGCCGACAGGCCGCGGTTGCTACAAAACGAGAAGATACAATCGGTGCATATTCGTCCATCACCCCGCGACATACCTTTAAGGCTTGTATGGTTCTTTTCATCGCTTTTGAAGATAATTCGTTTTCTTGAATAATGCCTTCGCCTAATCTCACAACTTTGGAAAATGTTTCTACCACACGAAAAGATGTCGGTGTCGGTGAGGCTATCACCAACCGGCAGGAGTTTGTTCCTAAATCTATCGCCGCATAATGACTTTCCGTTAAGGAGGAAGAGTTTATCTCAGGCTTTCTGTACTCCGGTCTGACACGGCGGTTTTTGTTTTTCTTCTTTCTTTCTGGCAGTCCGTTGTTTTTATTCAATTTTTGCTCCGTTATCACGATTCTTGTTTGCTATTCTATATAGCTTTTTTTATATTACAATAACTAAAAAAATTTTTTTACTCGCCGACGTAGCCCATTTCCAAACGGATGATTTCTCTTAGGGCATCTATCGGCACAAGCTTTTTCTTATCGTCCATAAAGTGCCAATATACCCAACCGTTACAAGTAACGGAATGTTGGGCGGAAGCACCGACTTGATGGATTGAACCGACTTCGTTCTTAAACTTTAAGGTGCCGTCGGAACGAACAACTGCTTTAATCTTTTTAGCACTGTCATAGAGCATATCGCCGGGGTTAATCAAACCGCGCTCAATAACCGCACCGAACGGTACTTTCGGGGCTTTTCTCTTGCAAGTGTATTCAAGGGCGGCTTCAGTCTTTGAAGGGATAACCGCATCAATTCTTTCTTTAGCCCCCTTAATGTAGGTCTTGTCTTTTTCTATACCGATAAAGTTTCTGCCTAACTTCTTGGCAACCGCGCCGGTGGTACCGGTTCCGAAGAACGGGTCTAATATGGTGTCGCCGACATTGGTTGATGCCATAATTACCCGATAGAGCAGAGCTTCAGGCTTTTGGGTGGGATGAAGCTTCTCGCCGGTTTCTTTATTTTTTAATCTTTCAGCGCCGGTACAGAGCGGAATTTCCCATGTGGAACGCATCTGTACATCATCATTCATGGCTTTCATGGCTTCGTAATTAAAAGTGTATTTGGCTTTGGGGTTTTTGGTGGCCCAAATCAATGTTTCATGGGCATTGGTAAATCTCGTCCCCTTAAAATTAGGCATCGGGTTGGTTTTGTTCCAGATGATATCGTTTAATATCCAAAAACCTAAATCCTGCATAATGTAGCCGACACGGAAGATATTATGATATGAACCGATAACCCAAATTGTGCCGTCTTCTTTTAAGATGCGGCGGGCTTCTTTCATCCATGCTATGGTGTAGCGGTCATATTCGGCGATGCTTTCAAAACTGTCCCATTCTTCATACACACCTTTAACATCTGTGTTATCCGGTCTTCTTAAGGCATCACCCAACTGTAAATTATAGGGCGGGTCGGCAAAAATGACATCAATGGAATTGTCTGCGATTTTTTTCATGGTTTCCACGCAGTCAGCATTGATGACGGTGTTTAATATCTTATCTAAATTATATGCGTTCATGAGGCACTCCCCAAATATCACTCCATTGCCGTCATCTTATAAGTCATTTGGTTAATATAATCTTATCAAAAATAAAAAATTTTCCTTAAAAACAAAAAATCCCGCCGAAGTAACAACTTGGCGGGGGTTAAGTCTTTTTCTTTTTTAATTTTCTTCAAACAAATTGAAGATTTTGTAAGCGAAGCTCGCAAGTAAGAGGGTACCGAATGCCATGGGAAACAGCGCAAAATGCCACTGTAAACCGTGTTGAAGGTGTTGCCAAGCGCAAAAGGCTAAGAACACCGCATAGGTCAGAAGACCACAGACGATAAAACTCCAAAAACCGATATAGGATAATACCGGCAAGAAGTAGTCTTCATCAACGCGCCCGAGCAAATCATCCCAGATAATGACGGCAACAACCTGCATAAAAACGGCAAAGACCGTCAGCATAAGCAGGCGGGCTTGCGGTGCCATCATTTCGTTGATGAAATAATAGAGATTAAAGGACATGTACAATCCCAAAGCCGAAAAGCCGAGGATAAATAAGAGGACCACCGTGGTCTTGAAATTGCGCCAACGTTTGTTGCGTTTGGGCCAAAGATTACGTCGTTCCAGCTTTTTTAAAACATTGTCCAATCGCTTTGCCTGTTCTTTTTTGAACTTCTCTGCCTCGGGTACTTTTTTGTTGCCCGAAGGCTCCTTTTTTTCTGTTTTCTTAAACATAAAAATTTTTTTAATTAGTTAGACATCATAATTTTTATTTGAGCTAAACCGTATTGCGTTTCTTTGTTTTTGTCAAGTTTTTTCTTGCGTATATCTTAAGGCTGTGGTTGACGTTTTTTCTGTTTTTTATATAATCAGGGAAGTTTTTTTAAGGAGATTGATGATGAAATTTGTGGTGGCAGTGCTTACTTTTTTGATGATTTCTTTTAATGCTTCGGCACAGACAACCGTTCAAACCTCGGAAGACGGTAAAAAGGTTGATTTTATTACCGCACCGGAGCCGGAAGAAAATTTGATTGACGATAAAATCTATTTCTTTGTTCACTCTATGTGCAGTTCTTGTAAAGATGCGTTTGTTTATATCTATACCGAGCATCCGGAGCTTAAATTACCGATTACGGATATGAAGTTTCATCATAACCTGGAGCTTTACAAACAATGTGTGCAGAAATTCGGTATTTCCAATAAAGAGTTAAGGTTGCCGTTGATTTGTATGGGGGATCATTATCTCATGGGTTGGGATGACAGCTCCGAACAACGTTTTGAAGATGCCTTAAACGCCTATATGGCCGAAACCGCACCACATCCCGAATAGGAGGAAATATGAAAGAAATTCTGCCTGATATTGAAATTGCCCGACAAATTCCGTTAAAGCCGATTTTGCGGATTGCCAAAAAACTTAAACTTAATCAGGATACGGTTGAGCCTTATGGTTTTTATAAAGCCAAAATTTCTAATGAGAAAATTAAAGGCACGCCTAATGGCAAGCTTATTCTTGTGACGGCGATGACACCGACGGCGGCCGGCGAGGGAAAATCTACCGTTTCCATCGGGTTGGCTGATGCGCTTTCAAGATTAAAAAAATCGGTGGCATTAGCGTTGCGCGAACCTTCACTCGGTCCTTGTTTCGGGATTAAGGGCGGGGCGACCGGCGGCGGTTATTCGCAGGTGGTACCGATGGAAGAAATTAACCTTAATTTTACCGGCGATATCCATGCCATGACGGCGGCCAATAACCTCTTATCCGCGCTGATTGATAATCATATCAAGCATGGTAACGCACTCAATATTAAAAAGGTTTTGTTTAAGCGCTGTGTGGATTTGAATGACCGCGCGTTGCGTCAGGTTAAAATCGGCCTGGGCGGTAAAATGAACGGGGTGCCGCGTGACGAGGGCTTTAATATTACGGTGGCTTCCGAGATTATGGCGATTTTCTGTTTGGCTGAAAATTTGGAAGATTTGAAACGGCGTATCGGCAACATCATTATTGCGGAAAATGAAAAGGGCGAGCCGGTTTATGCCAAAGATATTAAGGCAGCCGGGGCTTTAACCGCTATCTTAAAAGATGCCATAAAGCCGAATTTGGTGCAAACGCTTGAGGCAACACCGGCGATTGTGCATGGCGGTCCGTTTGCCAATATTGCGCACGGTACAAGTTCTTTTGTGGCGGCAAAGACGGCTTTAACCTTGGCTGACTATGTGGTGACCGAAGCCGGTTTCGGGGCGGATTTGGGTGCGGAAAAATTTTTTGATATTTTTGCGCGAAAATCCGGTTTTTACCCCAAAGCGACGGTATTGGTGGCAACCGTTCGTGCCTTAAAAATGCACGGCGGGGTTTTAAAAGAGGACTTGAATAAAGAAAATCTTGCCGCCCTTGAAGCCGGTTTTGCCAACTTGAAAGCGCACATCATAAACCTTAAAAAATTCGGCGTTACCCCGATTGTGGCGATTAACCGCTTTGTGGCTGATACAAAAAAAGAGCTGAATTTGGTTAAAAAATTATGCTTAAAAGAGGGCGTTGAAGCGATTGTTTCCGAAGGCTGGGCTAAGGGCGGAAAAGGTTGCGTTAACCTGGCTCAAGCGGTCTTAAATAAGCTTGAAACAAATGCCGATAAAGCCCATTATCTCTATGATGACAGCTTATCTCTTGCAGAAAAAATCAATGTGCTTGCCAAAGAAATTTACGGTGCCAAAAAGGTAACGTTTAGTGCCTCAGCCAAGCGCGATTTGGAAAAATTTACGCGTTGGGGTTTTGGCAAACTTCCGGTTTGTGTGGCCAAAACGCAAAACTCCATCTCGCATGATAAAAAGCTCTTGGGTGCGCCGAAAGGGTATGTCTTCCCGATTACAGAAGTACGTCTTTCTGCCGGTGCGGGGTTTGTGGTGGCGCTCTCGGGCGAGATTATGACGATGCCGGGGTTGCCGAAAAATCCGGCGGCGGAAAAGATAGATGTGGTTAACGGTCAAATCATCGGTTTGTATTAGGGGGCTTGTATAGCACGCATCATAAGAGCGTCGGCGCTCGCTCATGTACTGTAGTGCGTACACTACGCTCGCGGCGCCACTCTTAGCATACGCACTATCCAAGCCCATAGCTTATTTATTTAATGGTGCCTTGGGATTTATCCCACCCATTGCTGTATTGTTTTTATGGTGCATTGTTGATAGTGTATAACCGCTTTATCATGCTTGATTTTAAGCTAAATGCCGTTATCCTGTTGCTATATGTAGATTGTAGAGGAGATGAACGTGTCCAGATACGCTTTTAATTTGCTTGTTATGGTTATTATCGGCTTAATTACCTTGTTGGTCGGGGTCGGTGCGGCTAAATTCGGGCTTCCGGTTTCTTTGGAACAAAGTATGGTTGCCGCTTTCTTTGCCTCGGTTGTAACTTGGATATTGTTAGAACCTGCCGTTTTCCAAAAATTAAAATATATCTGTAATGAACTGGATTGGGCTGATGAAAGTGTCCGCCTTTATCATGCCGTTCCCGTAAAATATCGCCAAAGCTTTTGGATTTTGTTCGCCTTTATTAACGTCGCGTTCCTCTTTAATACCATCAATTTTATGTGGGGTAATGAGGACTGGGGGGCTGTTCGCTTTGCCGTTGATCATAACGAAAGTCTTTCTGCCGGTTCGTTTTCCGCATATTGGTTGCAGGAACTTTTGTTTGACGGTAAAATTTTGCCGGTTATCAATAACCTGTGGTGCTTTGCCGGTTTAAGCCTTGCCGGCGTGTTGTTGGCGGTTTATTGGAATTTACCGCAACGGGCAACACCTATCGTCTTTACCGGTCTGTTATTTGCGGTTACGCCGTTTACACTTGCCGTGCTTTATTTTGCAAAAACCTCGCTCGGGGTGTTGTTTGCACCGGCGTTGGTCTTAATCGCTCTCTTAATTGCCGATAAAAAGCAAAATTCGGAAATATCCAGTTATTTGGCTAATCTCTGTTCGGTGTTGCTGTTTTTAATCGCTTTGGGTACTTATATGCCGGTTATCAATTTTGCGGCTGTGGCGATTTTGGGGCAAATCTTCTTAAAAACGGTCTATGCCGATATTAAATTCCGTGATGCGGCGAACAGAACAGTGCAGGGCGTGGTTAATCTGGCTGCGGCTTTGATGCTTTATGTGCTTATTCTTTATCTCTTAAATGACGCTAATCACTTAGACGAAGTGCATGCGGCGGCGCTTAATCTGGCTTTGCCGTTGGAACGCTTGCCGTTGGTGTTGAAATATGCCGCTTTGCAATTTGCGTTGCCGTTGCCGTTTATGGATTGGGTTTATAAAGCTGTTTACGGGGTTTTGCTGGCTTTGGCTTTGTTTACGCTTATCTTTAAGGCACCGAGTGTTAAGGCTTCCGTGCGCGGGCTTATCCTTATCCCGTTTTTGGTTATTGCTTCGGTTTTGGCGTTGGCGTTTGTGGCCGAACCCCATGTTCACTTTACGCGGATGAGCTTCTTCGGCTTAACTTTCTTCTATGCGCTGATGTTTGTGCTCATTATTCGTTTGGATGGAAAAAATATCTCACGGGTTGCCTACATCTTGGCCGGACTTCTTATCTTTATGAATTTCGTGCGTGTCGCTTATGCCGAAAAAGTGTGGAAATTCGGTTGGGATGCGGAAACAAAACTTGCCGAGCGTATTATTACCCGTATGGAGAAAATGCCGGAGTTTAATATTGACCGCCGTTATAAATTATTGCAAATCGGCGAAAAGAGCCTGCGTGCTAAATATTATATCAAGACACCGTTTGAAGTTCCGGTCGGCGAATTGTTGGCCAAAGCTTACTATCCAGAAGGTCATGCCAAAGAGGCGTACAACTTCTTCTACCAGACTGACTTTTTAGAGGGAGATGCCGAGGTTGAGGCCGTCAATGAGCCGGTTATTCGTGATTATCTTTTAACCAAAGCCAGAGCTTGGCCGGCAAAAGAAAGTCTCTTTATTTACGGCAATTATATTGTGCTGATTTTAGATGATGAAGCATTGGCTAAGGTGCAACAACAACTTTAGCGGTGCAGTTAAGGATAGATGATGGAAAAGACGATTGTTTCTTGGGAAGAAATTGAACATTGGAGCGATAGGCTAGCCGAGAAAATTGCCGAGGATTGCACAGATTTATCGCAAGCGACGTTGGTGGCCGCTTCTCGCGGCGGACTTATTCCGACACAGCTGATCGCTTATAAACTGGATATTCGTGATGTTCGGGTTATGAAACTGCTTTCTTATGATGAAAATAACCAACGTTGCTCTATCAGCGATATTTCTACCGACCGCCTGTTTGACGGCGCAGATGTTTATTTTATTGATGATATTGTGGATAGCGGGGCGACGATTGCTTATATCCAAAAGAAATTTCCGACAGCGAGAATCTGCACATTGCTGACTAAAAACTGTTGTGCTGAAATGCCGGATATTTGCGCACGCGAGGGATTGCCTGCCGATAATTGGGTGGTCTTTCCGTGGGACTAGGTGTTTTCAGCGGTTGGTTTTTCTTTTAGTTTTTGTTGTAATTCGTATAATGCCTGTTCATCTTTTTGGTATTGCATACTGAGGTAGTAGCCGTCGTCGGCGATAGTGCGCCATTTGATTTGTTGCTTTAAACGGTTAATTTTTTCGTTTATATCCATGATTTTTCTCCGGTGTAATTTGTAGTGACGTTAATATATTGTAATTCATATATAGGAATTTGTTTGTTAAAAATCAAGAGTTTAGCAAATATAATTAGGTATATTTAGCACAGGGATAATTACTTGTAATGGCAGTGACAGTGCCAGTGCGAGGCGCACAGCCAACGATTTGGATTTTCTCTTGGGGCTGAGGTATGACGGGTTTAAATGAATAAAAGTTATCCATAACCGCGTGAGCAACCCTTAAGCTCAAACGCGTGTTGTGGAGAACTTTTTGCTGTATCGTGTTTCTTTTTAAGATAAAAAAGGCGCCTTGCAATCATTTTTGCCTTGCAAAAATGATTCTTAATGCAAGGCAAGGCGCCGGGCAGCCTGACGGCTGTCGCCTGCACGGCGGGTGCTGCTCATGCCGCAGGGGCAGGCGACTTGTCGCCTTTATAATGAACGTGAGGTTAAAACGTTTATGACACGCCCTAAAATGTTTAATTCTTCTAATGAACAACGAACATCTTGATAACGCGGGTTTTCTGATTTTAATATGTACTGCTCGTTGCTTGTCCTCTGTACACGCTTTAAGGTTATCCGGTCATCATAACGGATAATGTATATGCCGTCACCGGAATATTCCAATACACTCGTATCATACATAATTAAACTGCCGGATAATATCGTCGGCTCCATGTTATCTCCGCTTAAGCGCATAATCTTTAAATTCTCGGGATTGCCGTTGCACCAGCCGAAAAATTCTTTGTAATTTATCGCTAACTGCCCGATAACATTTTCTTCAGGCCTTTCTGATGATTTCATGTCATAAATATCTATTCTTAAAAAATCTGTCGGGTTTACGTTCTTTTCCGTTAATTTAATCAAATTAACGTCCTTAACCCCGCTTTTTAACAACTCATCATCTATTAATTCAGCCTCATCTAATTCTAAAAGCTGACATACTTTCTTGCGATCTACCTCGTTTAACCGCTTCGGAAAACCGTACTTAATATATTGCTGAATGTAGGAATCCTTGCGCCCGATTTTTAAGGATACTTCCCGAAACGTGTGTCCGCTTGCTAATATCTTCTTTTCCAACTTCTTTCTGATGCCGTTTAAATCTGCCATCTCTATTGCTCCCTTGTGCTAAAAAGCTATCCTAATAATTTTTCTTTGTAAAATTGCTTTGATATCTTGACAATGTATGAAATTTCATATAACAGTTTATCTGTATTGTCAAGCCGTACACTTATTTTTTATTGTAAAAGGCTTTCTTTCGGACTTCTTTTGAACTATCGGACTATTTTAGGACTATTGGACTACTGTTGATAACTTGTTTTATCTTAGGAGGGACAATGGATAAAATTGTTTTGGACGTTAATTTAAAATTTGTCTTGGCTCAATTAAGCCTTGTTGAACGCGGTGAACTGCTTTCAGCTTTGTTTGATGGGGCTTATGACGGCAGTAATGCTGCCGTTGCCAATGTCTTTTATTATATAAACGATTTGCAACAAAAATATGCCGTCAAAAAGCAAAAAATGCATGATTTAAGCGTTAAATCAGCTATTGCACGAAAGTCACGTTCAGCAAACGCCGAGCTTATGCTTGAGCAACCGCTTCTTAAAAGAAAAGAAGCAAAAGAAAATGATATTATAAATAAAAATAATTTATTATTTTCCGCTGATGATTTTAAAAAGAAAAAGCCTAAATCCTCTTTTGTGCCGCCGAGTGTGGCAGAGGTTAAAAATTATATTGCCGAAAATCATCTTTTGGCTGATGCCGAAACTTTTATCAATTTTTACGAATCGCACGGCTGGATGGTCGGTACCACCCCGATTAAAAGTTGGCAGGCTACGCTTAAACTTTGGCATGCCAGAAACAGCGATAAAAAGCAAAAACAAAATGATGATGAGGCTTATTGGAACGAGCTTTCGGGCAGAGTTCTTGACAGGCAAAATAAAGTAACGGAGAATAACCATGAGTGAAAACAGCGACTTTTTCTTTTTGAACCTAAAGCAACTTTACCCGAATTTTTTAAAACCGGCACCGTTGGATATGGAAATTTGGTCGGAAATGCTTGAAAAACATACCACGGAATCCATCCGTAAAGCCTTAAAATCTTACCGTCAGGGCGAAAAAGGAAATTTTATTCCGACACCGGCTAATTTTAAGGAATATCTTGATTGCTTTTTACCACGCTTAAAAAAGACGGAAGATGATGATTTGCCGGAATTTCCCGTTTCGCACCTGATGGAGCAAGACCGTATCAATAACCGACAGAAATATTTTTATCCGACTTATAATGACGGGGTGAAATATGTTTTAGGAACGGTGCTGATGAATACCATCGGGGAGGCGGAATTTCGCTCTCTTACCTACAAACAACGCTATCGTCGCGCCGTTGACCTCGGCTTGTTCGGTAATTTTGAGGAAATTTTGGATTATGTTAATGAAAACGGGGCGTGCTGATGAAAAATCATAATATATTTCTTTTGGAACGTTACTTTAATGCGGGTAAATTAAAACAACGTTATTATGACGGAAAATCTTATTGTCAACCGTATAGCGCGGAGGACAGACTGCTTGCCGGCAAAATGTTTTATGAGGATTTTTTATCTTGGCAGAAAACTGCGCGCCTTATTCGTAATTATGAAGCGATTAAGGTTGATGTTTCACTCAATACCGCCGGCGGATTTTCTAAAAACACAGAGCGTTTCAGGAGAGCATTGAAACGTTTACCGAAAGCCAGTCTTGAAGTTGTTTATCAAATCGTTTTGTGCGAAAATGATATTATGGCACCGCCAAATTTTAACGAGCGCGAACGGGCCTTTTTTTATGATGATATCAAAGGGCTTCTTTGTCGCGGACTTGATGAACTCTGTCGTTTTTACGCGCCGGTTCGTCTTGCCGAATTTGTTTGACACCCCGAATTGTTTATGCTATACTGAACTTAACATAGAACAATTATTAAGGAGACGTGTCATGACTAAAGAGAATAAACAACCCGAGAAAAGATATGTGGTTAGAAAAACACATAATAAAGCGACCGGTGAATTGCGAAACAGCGTTGAAGATTTAAAAGACGGCAACAAGGCTTCTTTTATTAACGGTGCGTTGAATAATATTGTTGTTAATGGGAATAAGGTTACATATGCGGACGGGCAGATTGCCAATACCGTTACTTTGAAAGACGGAAATTCTGTTATCTATGATACTGATTTTAACGGGAATCTGACAACGACGGTATTAGATAAAGATGGTAATGATATTACCGGTAAAGAAGCCGGTAAAAAAGCCGAACGTGATGCTTTGAAAGCAACATTGAAGGCTGACGGTTATCTCAATACCGTGGCAAAAAGCCGGACAATTTCTTCTTCTAAAGCTTTTGACGGTTTGCGGAATTGGGCGAAAAAAGCGCAAAAGAATTTTGAGGCTCGTCAAGCGGCAGCTGCTGCTCGTAAGAGACTTTTGGATGTTAAATCTAAAGGTTATGCTAATGCCGAAATCGCTATTAACGCCGGGGCTTCGGTAGAGGAAGTTGTTGCACAGCGCAAGAAAGATGAAAAGATTGCGGCTGATAAAGGATTGGCATTGGGTAAAGAACAACAGAAAATTCGTGCAGAGCAACGTCAACAAAGGAAACAAGATATTTTGGACAGAGAAGCTGCTGTTCAGAAGGCAATGCGGGAAAGAGATTTCTAAGATTTATGTTGTCTCCTTTAAGAGAGCGCTCTTTACCGAGCGCTTTCTTTTTGGGGGCTTGTATAATGCCTGTCATGATTGCAAAACGGCTCCCTTATGTACCTTTCGTTGTACACCGCGGTCGCCTTTTTGCTTCCAGCACAGGCATTCTCCAAGCCCATTGCTGATTTATTTATAGGTGCTGTTGCTAAAAAAAATCCACTCTCATCAAAAAAATGCTTGATTATTTTATTTTTCTATTATATCTCATTATTGCTTTGATGCAAATGTGCGGCCATGGCGGAATTGGTAGACGCGTAACGTTGAGGTCGTTATGGGCTAAGCCCGTGGAAGTTCAAGTCTTCTTGGCCGCACCACTATTTCTCTTTTAATTTATTTTTTTGAGCGCGTTTCTTAACGCATAAGAGGGGAGGCCGCTATGCTTAGAATTTACAGAACAGATGAAAACGGCAAACTGTCAAAGCTCAAAAAATCTAAAATTCTTCCGATGACATGGTGCTCGCTCGTTAACCCGAACGAAGATGAATTGTTGCAGGTTTCTACCGTCTTAAAAGTGGATTATGATTTGCTTAACAATTCTCTTGACGCGGATGAACGCTCCCGTATTGAGCAGGAACCGGGTTCGCTTGCCATCATCATTAACCTGCCATTACTTGACGACGAGGGGAATTTTGATACCCTTCCTTGCGGTCTGGTCTTAACTCCGAAAAATTTTATTACCATTTGCGCGCGTGATAACCGTGTCTTAAATTCATTTAATCGCTCTACTTCTAAAACGTTCAGTACCCGTGAGCGCGCAACTTTTCTTTTGAATATCCTCTATAAATGTACGCAGTTTTATTTGAAGTATTTAACCATTATCAACAAACGTACCGAAGATATTGAATATGCCTTGCGTAAAACAACATCTAATAAAGAGCTTTTTCAGTTAATGGAAATTCAGAAATCTTTGGTTTACTTCACAACCGCTTTGAAAGATAATCACCTTGTGCTCTTAAAACTTTTGCGTATGCTCAAAACCCCCACGGTTGCTAAGCTCGTTTCTTTTTCCGAAGATGATGTGGAACTCTTAGACGATGTGATTATTGAAAATAAACAGGCAATAGAAATGGTGGATATGCACCGCTCCATCTTGGAGGGAATGATGGACGGGTTTGCCAGTATCATCAATAACAATGTTAACCAAATTATGAAATTCTTAGCAGCCATCACGATTATTCTTTCTATCCCGACCATGCTTGCCTCTTTCTGGGGAATGAACGTGCCGGTGGCGTTTGCCGCAGACCCTTACGGTTTTTGGTGGGTTATCGGGCTGTCCGCGATTGGGACGTTGGCTACCATACTGTTTTTCAAAAAACAGCGCATGTTTTAGGGGTTGGTTAAAGTACTGTCAAATCGCCAAATGGAAGCCTGTCTTAATGGGGGCTTGTCTGGCACGCATCATAAGAGCGTCGGCGCTCGCTTATGTACCGTTTACTTGTACACCGCGCTCGCGGCGCCCCTCTTAGCATACGCACTATCCAAGCCCTTTGCTAGATGATTTTATAGGTGCCGGTAGGGGGCTTGACAAACCGTCGGACATGGTTTATAAAACTTCCATAATGCGTTTTTCTATGCTCTCTTTTGAGGGCTTTTTTTTATGCTTGCAAGGCGCCAAACAGCCTAAAGGCTGTCGCCTGTGCGGCGGGCACCACTGCGCGTGGTGCGGGGCAACTTGTTGCCCGCTTTTGTTTTAACTCGGGAGCTTTTTGCTCCCTTTTTTATTAGGAGAAAATTTATGATTGGAAATTCTAACAGTATCAATATTCAAACTTCTTTAGAACCATACGCCGTTTTTGCAAAAAATGATTCCGCAACTTCTATTTCTCGTGGCGATAAACTCTTGCTTACTTCCGGACTTCCGGCTTTAACCCCGCAGTCTTCTACCGAGCAAACCACGAACTTTAACCCGATTTGCGCTTTTTCCGATACCGCCTTCCTAACTACCGGTGCAAATTTTGCTAACCTGTATACGCTCGCTGACGGTCAATGGTCCGCAACCGCTGATGCAACGTTTTCAAATGTCGGAGTTAACGCTATCTATACCTACCACCCCGATGGCACAATTTCTTATTTTGATACCGCACAGGTTAAAAACGACCGTACTGGTTATCGGATAACACCTTCAGGGGTTACAACGCTTCCTTTTAATTCGCTTTATTTGGGTAAAGATAGCAACGATACTCATTATGTTTTTCAAACAAATTCCGGACAGTATGCCCGCTTATACGTCTATAATTTTGACACCAATAATTTCGGTACCCAGAAATTAATCATTGAAAATTCTTCCGGTTATTTTTATTTCGGCTTTGTTAAAGGCGATAAAGCTATCTTAACCAGCGGGGCAAATAATGCCTATATCTATCATATCGGCGAAAATTTTACTTATCTCAATAAAACCTCTATCTCCGGCTTTTATCCGCTGTTTGCCACCGGTGCTGATGTCGGCGATTTGCTGTTTGTGACCGATAATTTGCAATATAACTACTATGCTAACAATAATTCTAAAGCATCCGCACACCTGTTTTGCTTTAAAATTAAAAGCGATTATTCTTTGGAAACGGTTAAATTTCCTTGTTTGCAACGTTTCCTAACCACGCCTTGTTATGCCCAGTATGACCATAGAAACGATACCCTCGTTGTTTCTACGACCGATAAAATCTATCTCTATTGCTTTGATACCACGGCTAAAACTTTAAGCGAAATAACGGTCTTTGTTGATACTCTGCCCACACAACCGAATGCTTCTAAACCGCTGCGCGCCGCTTGGTTACCGTCCGGACATGATGTAGCTGTTTTAAGCGCTTATAATTACCTTAATATCTACCATTTAGGGACGGAAGAAACCCGTATCGTTACAGATAATGCCGATAACTATAACCCCGATAAAAGTTTTACCGGCTATGCAACCGGAGTGACCGATGGCAATAATCGTTACGAGGTGCTAACCCAAGAAGAAATAGCCGGTGTCTGATAAAATTCTTGACAAAGATGTCGCACGGGCATATATTAGTTCTAATTATTTACTATTAAAAAATTTTTATAACTATGATTTTGAATTTAAAAAAACCGATTAAAACCCCTGATGGTTTGCTCATCAGAGAAATCTCAGGGGACAGTGATGGTTCTTATGCCATTACTTTTGACGGCGCAAATTTGTTGCCATGTGTCCGCTTTTACAACGCATCAGGCGAGCCGGAATATCCGATGGCCCCCGAAGACAGAGCATGTCGCTTAGCAAAAGTGTTTCATGAAACTTTCGGTCGGCGTGTGGAAGATTTTTACGGCGGTTATTACACCGAAAATGTCTTTCCGAACGGTTGGGCTGATGTCAGGGCTGCCGGCCGCAATATGCTGATTGATGATGACTTCAAGCCGATTGTGGCGAACTACGAAAGAGTCTGGGTGTTTAATTGCGGGATAGCGATTAAAGGTGTGGAGCCAAAAGGTTCTAAAAAAGGTATGCTTTTTCTTGACCTTAAGGGCAGGTCTTTGCGCGTGGTTGATAATGTTGTTAACTTCGTGGGAGACGGTTGCTATTTGGCAGAAGACGGCGGTACCGACCAATGGTCTTTGCATGATTTTGCCGGCAACCAGTTGGCAAAGAAACCGATTATCGGTTGCGAAATGACAACCAACGGTTCCTTTGTTCTAACGACTATTGACGGTTTGAAACGCCTCTATGCGCCGGACGGAACGGCTGTAACTATTGAAGTTGCTACTGATTCGGTTATTATGCCGGACGGGTACTTCATCTATTACAACGACTGTCACTTAATTGACGGTATCTATTCTCCGAACGGGTTGTTGGATATGAAGCGTCCATCCATTTATTCGTTCAAAAAAACGAGTAACTACTATCTTTTAACCGGAGAAAATGTCACCGGTGCCCTCTACGATTGTCAGGGGGAGTACCAAGGTAAGAATTTTAAATTTGTTAATGAGCAGGAGGGTTTTGCGTTTTTTGAGCGCGGAGATATTCTCTATATCTTTAACCGATTTGGCAAAATTCTTTCCGGAAAGTATGTTGAATGTTAAAACAAAAAAGCCGAGCCCATTGGGTTCGGCTTTTTTGCGTTATAAGGCTTTTTTTAAGACGAAGAACGACGACCGCGGTTTTTAACAAGCTCGGTCATCTCCGGAGAAACCTGTGTCTTCTTTACTTTGTATTTGGCATATTCTTGTTCTGTTTGTGTCGGTTGTTTTGTTTGCGGTTGCTTTTCCGCCGTGGTATCTTCTTTGGCTTTGCTCTTATTGATATTCTTAGAGATATCATCCAAACGCTTGGCCAAAATATCTTCCGCCATCTTTTGTTGTTTGTTATTTTCTTCTAAGTTTAGGGTAATCTGTTTGCCGTTTTTATCGGTGGTATAAACGCGACCGACATTACCTTCTTTGTTGTATGCCAGACGATACTTATCCCCTATGGTACCGACGGTTTTGGCGGAGCTGTTGATGATGTTTTCGTCTTTAACGGTAAAAGGGGTCAATTTGCCGGTTTTATCAAAAACATGATTTTGCTCATCAACATAGCCGACAATGTTATCTTTGGCATCATAAACAAGCGAACCGTAAGACTTGGCATAAGCGATAATAACCCCGTCCTGATTGATGACTTCGTCATTTTTATCCAACTTGCCGAGGATGTTATTGTTGAAATCACAAGCGATATTGTTAGGTAATATATAGCCGATAACGCTACCGCTGTTATCATATTCAAGCCCGATAAAAACACAACCGTCCACCACCAGTTCGCGACGAACCAACACTTCTTCCTTGCCGTCTAAGCAGGAAGTTATCGTTCTTAATGTGGTGGGAATCATCTTGATTTTATTTTCCAGCAGCTTTTGGTTTTGCAATGCTTCAAGCTTGTTTAATCTGGTGCTCATCATCATCTCCTCATGACATATCAATATCGCATTTGTGGGCTAGTATAACATGGAAATTATATTTTTAAAGTCTTAATTGCAGGACAACGTATGTTTTTGTTGACTTTTTTGCGGAGTTTTTTATGATACCTGAAGTTTATATGGAAAGGAATTGTCATGAAGTTAAATGCTCAGCCGGTACGCGGTACGAAAGATTATTTGCCTAAAGAAGTGGAAATAAGAGATTATCTCAGGTCTAAAATTGAAGATACCTATAAGTCTTTCGGTTTTCATAAAATCAATACGCCGATTATGGAAGATATTGAACGCTTGAATAAAAGTGACGGCGGCGAAAATCTTTCTATGATTTTTAAGCTCTTAAAACGCGGACAAAAGCTTGAGCTTGATAAAGAAAATTTAAGCGAAGATGACTTGGTTGACAGCGGGCTTCGTTATGATTTGACCATGCCGTTATCTCGCTATTTTGCCAATAACAGACAATTCTTGCCGCAACCGTTTAAGGCTATTCAGATTGACCAGGTATTTCGTGCCGAACGTCCGCAAAAGGGGCGGTTGCGCGAGTTTTTCCAATGCGATATTGATATTATCGGTGATGCCTCGGTTAATGCCGAAATGGAGCTTATTGCGGCGACCACCTCAGCCCTTGATAATATCGGTTTTTCAGACTTTACGGTACGCATTAACGACAGACGTATCCTAACCGATATGATTTTGGCTGCAGGTTTTAGCGCCGAAGATGTGGCCTCGGTCTGCATTATCTTTGATAAGCTTGATAAAATCGGGCTTGACGGGGTTAAGGCCGAACTTATGGAAAAAGAATATGCTTTAGATTTGGTTGAGAAGTTTATGGAAATCTTGGGCGAGGCTAATGATGATGCTTTGCAGACGGCGGAAAAATATTGTTCTAATCCGGATGTGTTTGCAAACTTAAAGAAGGTTTTGGACTTTGCCAACCGTATTGCCAACGGCAAATTTACGGCGGTTTATGATAAATCTTTGGTGCGCGGTATGGGCTACTATACCGGTATGGTGTTTGAAATCGTCAGCCCGAAATTCGGTTCTTCGGTTGCCGGTGGCGGACGTTATGATGAGATGGTCGGTAAATTCTTAGGCGAATCGGTGCCGGCAGTTGGTTTCTCTATCGGTTTTGAACGTATTTCCGCTATCTTGATGGAGGAGGGGTTTGTACCGCCGTCAAAAGAAAAGGTGGTGCTGGCCTATAATGCCGAAGATGATTTTGCATCCGTTGCCTTAAAAGCACGCGAGCTGATGGCTGAGGGGAAGATTGTCACTATGCTTAAACGGTCCAAGAAGTTCGGCAAGCAGTTGGATGGTTTGATTGCCGAGGGAGCAAAGAGAATGGTGGATTTTGGTACGGGGAACGAGAAAGTCTTATCATAAGGGCTTATAAAAGTACCGTCATTATCGTCAATTTCCTCCCTTATGTACCTAACGTTTGTACACCGCGGTCGGAAATTGACTTCAAGCACGGCACTTTTCTAAGCCCATGGCTATATGATTTTATTGGTGCCGGTAGCTTGGCAATTTATCCCACCCATGGCTGGTTTGTTTTATTGGTGCCGGTTTCTTTAAAGAAAATGCTTTACTTTTTATTTTTTTGTGTTATGAAAGCAAAGCTTTATGTGAGGTAAAGAATCGCATTTAAATTCTATGTTGTTGAATAAACGTTCTTTTTCTTCGTGTAAAGTGATATAAATCCCGTGGGGGAACAGCCATGTTCTGACCACGGAACTTCAGGTTTAACAATAAATTTTAGAAATTGAGGTTCAAAAATGGCTAAAACTAAAAAGAAAATTTTAGGTTTAATCAAGCTTCAAATTCCGGCTGGTAAGGCTAATCCGTCTCCGCCGGTTGGTCCTGCTTTGGGTCAAAAAGGCTTGAATATTATGGAATTCTGTAAAGCTTTTAATGCGGCTACACAATCTTTGGAACCGGGTATCCCTGTTCCGGTTATCATTACCGCTTTTGAAGATAAGAGCTTTACTTTTGTTACCAAACTTCCTCCGGTTGCCTACTACATCAAAAAGGCTGCAGGTGTTAAGTCTGCCGCTAAGACTCCGGGTAAGGAAATTGCCGGTAAAATTACAATGGCTCAAGTTAAAGAAATCGCTCAGACTAAGTTGCCTGACTTAAATTGCGCAACTGTTGAATCAGCTATGAATATGGTTAAAGGTCAAGCTGTTTCTATGGGTATTGAAGTTACGGAGTAAGACAATGAGCGGAAAAAGATTAGTTAATGCTTATAAGAATGTAGATAAAAATAAAAGCTACTCCTTAAAAGAAGCCGTTGCATTGGTTAAGGCTAATGCCGGTGCTAAATTTGATGAAACAATTGATGTCGCTATCAACTTGGGTGTTGATCCGAAGTATGCTGACCAAATGGTTCGCGGTGTTTGCGGTTTACCGCACGGTAATGGTAAAACCGTTCGCGTTGCCGTTATGGCTCAGGGCGAAAAGGCTGATGAGGCTAAGGCTGCCGGTGCTGATATCGTTGGTGCCGAAAACTTGGTTGATTCTATCCTTGCCGGTAAAATTGAATTTGACCGCTGTATCGCAACCCCGGATATGATGGGCTTGGCCGGTCGTGTTGCTCGTGTTTTGGGTCCGAAAGGCTTGATGCCGAACCCGAAACTCGGTACCGTTACCGCTAACGTTGCTGAAGCTGTTAAAAAGGCTAAGGCCGGTGAAGTTCAATTCCGTGTTGAAAAGAACGGTATTGTTCATGCCGGTATCGCTAAGGCATCTTTTGATGAAGATAAAATCTATGACAACGCTAAAACCTTCATTGAAACAATTATGAAGGCTAAACCGCAATCCTTGAAGGGAACTTATATGAAGAAAATTTCATTGAGCTCCACAATGGGTGTTGGTGTACGCGTTGACGTAGCCTCTCTTTAGGGTTCGTCTGGCACGTATCATAAGAGCGTCGGCGCTCGCTCATGTACCAGTTTTTGTACACTACGCTCGCGGCGTCACTCTTAGCATACGCACCACCCAAACCCTATGTAAAGACCACCTAGTAATAGGTGGTCTTTTGGTTTTAAAGATTTTTTTATTCATCTAATGAAAGTCGTAATTTTTTGCCATAAAATCGTATCAATTTGCGGGCGGCACCATAATGAAAACTTCTTCCGGTTTCTATGCCATCTATGATTTTAGCTGGGATTTTACTCTGTTTTTCCAACTGATGTAAATACAAACGACGGTCTTGTCTGATTTTCCATAAACTAAGGCCAAGCTCGTGCAGAGATTCTTTATCAAAAAAATATTTGTGTTCAGACATTATCTAACTCCTGTTTTGCTATTTAAACAAAACCACCTTAAATTCCTTTAAGGTGGGGAGTTAACGACTGCACACATACAGTCCGACTTATTCAATATATTCAGTCGGCTCCCCATTTGAGGAGATTTATGTGTGAAGGAGCCGTTACACTCCACAGATAATCTCTTATCTGCAACAGTCATATTAAAGATTTGCTACATAATTGCAAGCGTTTTTTTCCAATTCGTACTTGCAAAAATTTTTTGGATGTGTTATGTTGCCGGAAATTGCGTATTACTATTCCTATAAGTATTAAATTTTTAAATCAAAAAAACATGAAAAAATCAGCGTTTAGGTTGCACTATCCGGATGGTGTGACAGCTAATGTTATTCGTGGGGAAATGGCGCCGGATGCCTTTCTCTTGTCTTGCCCTCAGGGCTCCGTGCACTGGGTTTCTCTTAATTTCTCGTTGGAGAAAAAAAGCTTTTCTGAGGCACAGAAATTTGTGTCCCAAGTAAAAATTGACAATCAGCCTTGTCATTTGCTTAACATCTTTCCGCTGTGGTATTTTGTCAAGCAGATTGAGGTTGTCAATAAGCTTCTTTCAGACCTCGGACGACCGATTATCCCGAAAGACACACCTTTTTGGTTTCAGTCTGTTTGTGATAAAGAAATCTATCGCGGTTGGCATTGCGTTGATGATGTCGCAAGAAGTTTTGAAACAACTGATCCTGATGAGGTACTTGCCGTGGCTGTGCCGTCGCTGTTGCTCGGTTATAATATTGATAAGAATGACAGAGCAGGGGCTCGCTTAAAGCCGGATACTAAGCCGCTTCCGCGTTTTGCTCCGGCATCACCGATGGTCACTCGTCCGCATAACGACGTTTCCGCCACGGCGCAGATGCCAAAGCAGGCACCGCATTTGGAACCGCTCAGAAAACATTGATCCTCCTTTCATTTTAGTATTTTTTAGGCTTCCTGACCGTGAGGTTCGGAAGCTTTTTTTTGTGCTTTTTAAAAAGGGGGGGATAATGCTTATTTGTTGTTGCGAACGTCGCTGTTTCGTTTATATTGTAACAAGTTTATGAGATGTTTTTCTTTGGGGCTTTCTTTTAATGTATAAATTATTCTTAAATCTGGTTAGCGTAGGCCTGTTGTTTATTGTGATTGCCATGCTCGGCGTGTTCTTGTGGATACGCCAGACCGGTTTTGATATTCCGGACTATAAAAAATTGGCAACGTACGAACCGCCGGTTACTACCAGACTTTATGCCGGTGACGGACAGGTGTTGATGGAATATGCCGTGGAAAAACGTATTTTCGTCCCCGAAGATAAAATCCCGGAACTCGTTAAAAACGCTTTTATTGCCGCAGAAGATAAACATTTTTACAGCCACCCCGGTATTGATTTTATCGGTATCGTCCGTGCTGTGTTTACCAATGTTAAAAACTATATGCAGAAAAAACGTATGGTCGGCGCTTCTACTATTACCCAACAAGTGGCCAAAAACTTTCTCCTTTCTTCCGAACGTTCGCTTACCCGTAAAATTAAAGAGGCGGTCTTAGCTTATCGTATCAGCCATGCATTCTCTAAAGAACATGTGCTTGAACTTTACTTAAACGAAATTTATCTCGGCAATCGTGCTTACGGTGTGGCGGCGGCTGCTTTGAACTATTTTAACAAGGCACTTTCCGAACTAACGATTGAAGAAGCCGCTTATCTGGCCGCGTTGCCGAAAGGTCCGAATAATTACCACCCGAAAAAACATTATGATGCCGCTATCTCGCGCCGTAATTGGGTGATTGACCGGATGTATGAAGACGACTATATTACCGAAGAAGAGGCTGAA
>Ga0310694_10000688_pt1 | contig 42750 bp, 34 predicted proteins | sample 174DNAGHGhighgp2_FD_203884 | JGI IMG/M metagenome (GOLD analysis project Ga0310694, IMG submission 203884) | Sheep rumen microbial communities from Palmerston North, Manawatu-Wanganui, New Zealand - 1742 DNA GHGhigh gp2 (v2) (version 2) | ecosystem: Host-associated > Mammals > Digestive system... | reverse complement strand
ATTGTTGAGAATAAGTCTCAACCGCTATATAAAATGCCTCTTTGCATTTATATCAAAGAACATCATTTTTTACTTGACTTTTAATAGTTAGTCTCTAACTTGGTCATGAACAACCTCCAAAAGCACAACTACCCATGGTATCTAATTGATACCATTTTACGATTCCTCATCGTCTGGAATCATTTCCATAATGTCCCCGACATCACATTGCATATGAGCGCAAATCCTTTTAAGCACATCCATTGAGACATCTTCATTTCTACCAAGCTTCGCTAGTGTATTGGGACTCATCTCGATAGCTTCTAGTAAGTCCATCTTTTTCATGCCCTTGTCGATCAACAATTTCCACAGCTTGTTATAACTTACTCTCATTCTCTATTTTCCTTATCTACAAATCGCATCAAATGGCCCATTTATGTCTATCGGACCGTACAATAGTACAGAATAAATTATATCATGGCAGCCTTCAGTTCTCAATAAATAAGTTATAGAAATCTATAATTTTTGTGAAGTTTCATTTTTTTGACTTTTATGTCCTCATCATCATCCTGTCTTGAACATAGAATACCTCGCGACCTGTCCAATAAAAACACCTCCGATATGCCATTTTTTCAAACGCCAGTGCGTTTTAGATTGCAAAAATAGCGGGCAGCCACGCTAAAGGCATAGCCACCCGCCAAGTTTTTCTCTTACAATACATTTTCCGGTTTTGTCATCTTACCGGTCCAGCCCATTCCCCGGGCCCACTCCTTCATGCTCTGTTTCTCTACAAGATCATCCCCGTTCAGAGTGGAAAGCATGTCACGGAAACCTCCAAGTCCTCCAACACCATCAACTACATTAAGCCCGTCGACCAGCGTACATCTCGGTCTTTCTTTCGCATCGATATATGCCAGCATTTCCCTTAATCCTGCGTCCACTTCCCGGCCATTTTGAAAATACCTGTACTTTTTGAGCTTATCCTTTTCGGTCATAATATCCACAACGAACATGGAAGCATTCGTCAGATCCGCGTTGGTCTTTCTATCATACTTATCCAGAACCGTTATCTTGACACACCAGCCATCACCGTAATCATATTCATAGTACAGGGTATCCGTTATCGGGCTTATCTTAGGGTTATATTCCGTAAAAAGACTCCTGCATCTTCGCTCAAGGTAGGGAATCATATTATCTGCCTGCTCCAGCCATTCTTTTGAATTTTGACCGGTTTGCCTTAGGATCTCTGCTTCATCCCCAAAATATTTCCACTCTTCTATCTGATTACGGTTGCTCCTCCATATCTTAAGTCCATCCGCTGCATCATCCAGTTCCTTCCTCTTTTTGGATTCCAGGGATTCGATCTTTTCATCCGCGATCTGTTTTTGGGCATCAAGCCGTTTCAACCAGTCCGAATAGAATTTCTTCCTTTCCCCTTCGCCTTCCGGAAGTTTTTTCAAAAGCAGCTGACCAAGAGTGATCCGCTCGGAAAGATAATTAAGCGGCTCCTCCATCATGATCATCCGGTCCATTTCCTTAAGAGTCATATCATCTGTCAGCTTTTTAAGCTTGGATCTGAAATCTGATATTTCCCGTCTCACATCATAATATGTATCGCTCACAGATCTCTGTCTATAGGGGCCACAGTATTTCTTCTTAAGCCAGCTTTTTACGCTCTGCCCTTCTCGATAATCATCATCCCAATACATATCCCCGGACTCCGTATCCGGATAATGCAGCAAGCTGCCGCACAGTTTCTCCCAGCCACCGATCGTCCCGCCGGTAAGCTGATCGAACTCATCTTCCGCAATACTGAAATGATGCAGATGACCATTTTGCCATCCAAACAGTCTTTGGATCATGAAATGCATGCTATGCAGATTCATCGTGCTCGGGACAAGCACTTCACGGATGATGCCTTTTTCTGCCTTTGCCAGTTCAAGAAACTTCCTGCGTTCATCTTCCTCCATCCCAAGGTCTTCGCTGCCTCCGTAGAGGAAATGGTCCACCAGCTCAAGCTTAAGTCTGTATACAGACGCATCTGTCAGGAACGGACTTTTTTCCACTTCCTCTTCTGTATGAGGCTGCAGATTTATATTGCCCTGCCCATTGGTTCCATTTCTGTATGCCTCATCAAGATCAATACAGATTTCTTTATTTGCCTTAATCTCTATTTCCCTTTCCATAGCTCCCTTCTCCTTCACGATCATCTTCTCTGCAGCAGCATGCATCCGGTCACGGTAATCTTTCGAACGAACCGAATCATTGGATTCCGATCTGCCATACTGGCCTCTGCTATACGGAAGAAAGGTCTGGATCGTCTTCACATCTTTCCCAAGCTGCTCAGCGATCTGCTCAACAGAGAGCCCCTGCGCCCTGAGCGCAGCGATCTGCTCAGTACGCTTTGAAGTCCACAAGCCTTCTGTGATCAGCACACGCTGAACTCTCACCTGGGTGGTATGAAGCTTCTTTGCAATCTGTGCAATGGATCTCGTACTCTCATATTCCCGTATGATCGCCTGATTAAGCTCATCGATTGCGTCCCGACCTTCCTGTTTTCCTGCCACAGCGCTTTCTCCTTTCGTCAGATTTGGTAGCTACTGATCATAGGATACGTTTGTTGTCTCTTCGTGTCAACCTAGGTTTTGAAATCTTTTTCTGTTTTTTCTTTTTCCTGTCAATTACATCTCTTATTTCATTTCTGTAATACCTTTTCTTTATCCACTTCTCAATTATCCGCTTCTATGATAAAATCTCCTGCGAGGTGCTTCGCACCTCCCTTAGCGTGCATCACTGATAGTTGCACGCATTACATATTTGGAGCCGGAGAGTGACCTTCGGCTTTCTTTACGACTTATCATCACCACATCATTTTTTTCTATGATGTGCGTTCCAGTAATCCTCCGCTGCATCATATGCTCACTGCTCACCTCTTTATAGCAGCCACTCTGCGCACAGATATGTGATGAACAGTACTTCGACTTTCGTCATTTTTTCTGTTTCTGTCATTTTGAAAATCTCCTTTCCTTTTTGCGTGCCGTTTCCGGCGATTTATTGATAAAAAAAGACGGGGACGAATAATCTTTTAAGATCAATCGCCACCGCCGGTGGTAATGATTTTCAATTTTGATACCCCACTCTCTGCCTATCGGCTGGTATAAGAAAAGGCATTCTGGATTGCTCCTACGAATTTAGATAAGCCGGAACTTCTATCATATTGTTTCCTCCGCAAATAGCGATATGCAACACTCAGCAAGTCTATTCATTAGTTAGCAGCTTCACCTTCGCCTGCTTCTGGAAAAATGCTACCCCATAGCAAAGAATCTGATCATAACCGTACATTCCATCAGCATATTTCTCATCAATGATCTGCTTTATCGCTTTATCACAATCTTTATTCAGATCTGCTTCCTTATCAGATTTCTTCGCCTCTATAATGATAGCCCGTCTGTTTTTTCTATCCTTCAGAAATATATCCGGTCTACCGAGCCCCTTCTCTTTATTGGATTCAACTTCATATCCTCTTCCAACAAATACCCCCGCAAGGAAGGCATGATAATAGTCCTCATGATAATCATTATAACTGATTGTATCCCACAACAAACCGGATAGTATTTCGCCGGATCCTATTTCATCCTTTTCCCACAACGCCTCTAGTAGTTCTTTAATTGTATCAGAGCTTACAGTATCCGTGAAATATCTTACGACGGAATCCTGAAAAATAGACGCTATCTCTTTATTGGGTATCTTCAGAGAAACCGTATCTCCATCTTCATTAGGATCAGCTTTTGTAACGTAACCTGTCATCAACAAAACACTCCATAGATTGTCTTCTGTGGAATGAAGAGTATCATAGGTTAATTCATCAGATATGGTCTGAACAATAGTTCCTCCATTTAGCAGTTTTTCAAATTTCCCGGCAACGTCAAAATCCGAGTGCTTTACAAATGTCAGCAAAATGCCGTTATGGCTGGTATTCTTCCAGTAATTCTTTGGCTTTGTAGTCCTCTTATATCGGAGTGCCGATATATGATTGATAACATCCCACGGGCAGTATACATAGGAGTTTCCAAATACATATCCGTCATACCACTCCTTAATTTCTTTAGCTGCTTCTTTCCTATCTGCAACCTCAAGCATCGTATCTACTTCATCTTCAAGGAATCCGAAATACCGACTGAACCTTTCGTCCAAAACAGAGTATGATGCAAAATTGTTAGTGCCTGTAAAAATACTTTCCTTTGCGATGCGAAGGCACCCCGTGATCACGGCAAATTGAAGAAACTCATTATCTTTAAGGGCAGTACTCATAATACCCTTGATGACATCAAGCATCTTGGAATAATACCCATTCTTTGATGTATCTTTTTCGCTCGCCTTTGCAAGAGGAACATCGTATTCATCAATCAAGAGAATGACTCTTTTTCCATAAACGGTGTTCATCATGCGCATGATCATCTTTAATGAATTCTGAATATCCGCATCCGTCCCGGTCTGAGCCTGTAATCTGTTGAACACTTCAACATCAAACGAATTTACAGTTTCCCCAAAACTAATGTCAGAAATCCCTTTGCATACATCCGCTATAACAGTCTTTAACTTCGCATATGCTACATCAAACTCATCAGCTTCCGCATCCTTGAATGAAATAAACAATACAGGATATTGATTCATCCACTCCTTGCAGAAATCCTCGTGTCCCGTTATGGCAAGACCTTCAAATATGTTCTCGCTATTTTTGCGTATGCTGAAAAAATTCTCCATCATACTCATCATGAGTGTTTTTCCAAACCTACGCGGTCTGGTGAAGAGAGTTACCTGATTATCAGTATCATTAGCAAGCTCATAAATCAGTTCCGTTTTATCAACATAATAATTTCCTGATTCTCTGAGAGCTGCAAAATCAGATTTTCCGACGCCCACCTTAAAATCCATACAACAACCTCCTCCCGAAGGATCCATCTATTTCAAATATCCAATCTTAACGTTCCTTTGAAATTATCATTTCCCGGATTCAGATAGATTCCCATCGACGAACTCTCCCAAAAACAAATATGGCAAACTGTCTCTGCTTAAAACATTATAACATATAAAGCTGCGTAAAAACACCCGCATTTCTGCGGGTGTACAGCATTTTATATACTTAAATGTTTTACAGCAAAAATGCCCTGAAAGCCTTATTTTACGGGCATTACAGCGATTTGAGGGTCGGGAAGAGCAGCACATCTCTGATCGCCGGGCTGTTCGTCAGCAGCATCACGAGCCGGTCGATACCGTAGCCGATACCGCCCGTAGGAGGCATACCGATCTCCAGTGCATTCAGGAAATCCTCGTCCGTGTGCTCAGCTTCTTCGTCGCCTGCTGCCGCATTGGCATCCTGTGCCGCGAAACGCTCTCTCTGATCGATCGGGTCATTGAGCTCGGAGTAAGCATTGCACATCTCCCATCCGTTGATGAAAAGCTCGAAACGCTCGACGTGTCCTTCATAGCCGGGCTTCTTCTTCGTCAGCGGAGAGATCTCGATCGGATGATCCTTTACAAAAGTCGGCTGTATCATATGCTCTTCGCAGAATTCCTCGAAGAAGAGATTCAGGATATCACCCTTCTTGTGGCGCTCCTCATACTCGATGCCTTTTTCTTTCGCGAGCTTCTTCGCTGCCGCATCATCCGGCACCTGCGCAGGATCGTCGAAATCGATGCCGGCGTACTTCTTAACGGCTTCCGCCATCGTGATACGCTCGAACGGCTTACCGAAATCCAGATCGATATCGCCGTATTTAAAGGTCGTCGTGCCGAGTACGGTCTGTGCGAGGTGGCGGAACATCTCCTCCGTCAGATCCATCATCCCGTTGTAGTCGGTGTATGCCTGATAGAGCTCCATCAGCGTAAACTCCGGATTATGTCTGGTGTCCACGCCTTCATTCCGGAATACCCTGCCGATCTCAAAGACTCTCTCCAGACCGCCAACGATCAGCCGCTTCAGATAAAGCTCCAGAGAGATGCGAAGCTTTAAGTCCTCATCCAGCGCATTGAAATGCGTCATGAAGGGTCTTGCCGCCGCACCGCCGGCATTGGCTACCAGCATCGGGGTCTCGACCTCCATGAAGTCCTTCGCCGCCAGGAACTTGCGGATCTCCCAGATGATCTTCGAACGCTTAATAAAGACATCACGCGAATCCAGGTTCATCGTAAGGTCCACATATCTCTGACGATAGCGGGTATCGGTATCCGTCAGTCCGTGGAATTTCTCCGGAAGGATCTGGAGGGATTTGCACAGAAGCGTCATCTCCGTCGCATGGATGGAGATCTCGCCCGTCATCGTACGGAAGAGGTATCCCTTTACACCGTAGATGTCGCCGATATCGGATTTCTTAAACTCCGCATAGGGCTCTTCCCCAAGTGCATCCTTGGATACGTAGATCTGGATGTCACCCTGACGGTCACGGACATTGGCAAAGGATGCCTTACCCATGACGCGTTTAAACATCATACGTCCTGCGATCGATACGTTGACCGGCGAAGCATCGAGCAGCGCACGTCTTGCGTTGTACGCTTCCTTCTTTGCCGTACGGTACGCACTTACGGTCGCATCGTCCGCACCCTCTGCGGGCTCGGGCGGAAGCTCCGGCTCCTTATAATCCTTGAGGATCTCTTTCTCATGCTCCTCGTAGATGCGAATCGCCTCATCCGTGTGATGCGTCTGGTCATATTTGGTGATCACAAAGGGATCTGCGCCTGCAGCCTGCAGATTGGCAAGCTTTTCACGGCGAACTTTAAGGAGCTGGTTTAAATCCGGCTCCTTAGTCTGGTTTTGCGTATTCGTTTTTTCACTCACTGTCTGATTCTCCGTACGGATCCGTCAGAATACGGATCTTTTTATTTCTCCATCCAGATATCAAGTACCTTGTATTCGATCTTCTTTTTATCCGGTGCGTCTACGGTTACCGTAGCGCCCTTCTTTGCACCCTCGCCGTCCAGCAGTGCCTTGCCGAGCGGGCACTCGTTGGAGATGCTGGGCGTGCCTTCCTCGTCGATGATGTTCGCTTCGCTCGAACCCTTGATGGTGTAGGTAACTTCCTCACCCAGCTCGATGTCCTCCAGACGTACCGTGCAGCCGAAGGATACCTTCGTGATCTTGCCCTTGGTCTGGTCGATATCGATAACCTCGGCGTTTTTCAGGATCTCTTCGAGTTCCTCGATCCGCGCCTCTATATTACGCTGCTCGTCACGGGCAGCATCGTACTCAGCGTTCTCGGAAAGGTCGCCCTGTTCGCGCGCTTCCTTGATCTTCGCCGCTACTTCTTTTCTCTTTACGCTTTTTAACTCATGCAGTTCCTCTTCGTATCTGCGTAAGCCTTCCCGTGTGAGCTGATTCTTCTTTTCCGCCATTGCTTTGACCTCCATTTAACGTCATTAAAAGCCACATTGACATTTGATTATACTAAACGTGCCCGCCGTCTGTCAAGTGCCGGACGGTATCCGCGATCTGCTCCACCTGGGCGTAGTTCGTGATCTCGCAGGCCTGCTTCCGGAAGGTTGCCGCATGCGGGAATCCGCTTAAGTACCAGGCGATGTGCTTTCGCATCTCCCGCATCCCGATATACTCGCCCTTATGCTCCAGCTGGAGCGCTGCATGGCGCAGGATCATGTCGGCGACTTCCTCCCGCGACGGACGCTCCGGAACTGTCCCATTCTCCAGATAGGAACGGATCTGTGAAAAGATCCAGGGGTTTCCCTCCGCTGCGCGGCCGATCATGACGGCGTCGCAGCCGGTCTCTTCGAAGCAGCGTTTCGCCGTCTCCGCACTGTTGATATCACCGTTTCCGATGACCGGGATCTTTACCGCTTCCTTTACTTTACGGATGATCTCCCAGTCCGCTTTTCCGCTGTAGTACTGCTCTCTCGTCCTGCCGTGTACCGCGACCGCTGCCGCTCCGGCCTCCTCCAGCCTTTTTGCAAACTCCACGGCATTGACATGATCGTCATCGAAGCCTTTCCGGAACTTCACCGTGACCGGATGACTGCTCGCCGCCGCGACGGCACGGACGATGTCTGCCGCAAGCGCCGGATCCTTCATCAGCGCGGAGCCCTCCCCGTTATTGACGATCTTCGGCACCGGACAGCCCATATTGATATCCAGGATGGCAAAGGGCAGGTCATCGATCATGCGCGCCGCCTCCGCCATCACCTCCGGCTCGGAGCCGAAAAGCTGCAGGGACACCGGCTGCTCCCGGGGATCCGTCTCCATGAGCGCTGCCGTATTTTTATTGTGATAGGTGATCGCCTTTGCACTCACCATTTCCATACATAAAAGACCTGCCCCCTGCTCCTTGCAAAGGAGCCGGTAGGGCAGATCCGTTACACCCGCCATCGGTGCCAGGATCACCGGCGTATCGATCACAACCTCTCCGATCCGCAGTGCTTCCATGGACACTTATTTATTTTTTTCGTAGATGAGACGCAGTCCGTCGAGGGTGAGCGTGCGGTCGTAGACATCGATGATGTCCGTCTCGTCCGCGATGATCGATCCGAGGCCGCCGGTCGCGATGACCTTCATCCCCTTTAAGCCCGCCTCTTCGCGTACTTTATTTACGATATACTCGGTCTGTCCGATCTGACCGTAAACAAGGCCCGCCTGCATGCTGGTCACGGTATTCTGTGCGAGGATGGATGCCGGCTTTTTGATCTCGATCTCGGGAAGCTTTGCGGTATCCTCCCAGAGCGCTCTCGCGCTGATGCGGATCCCGGGTGCGGTGATGCCGGCAAGGAACTCGCCCTTTTCCCCGATGAGGTCGTAGGTCGTCGCCGTACCGAAATCCAGTACCAGGACCGGTCCGCCGTATTTCTCATAAGCGCCCACCGCATCCACGATACGGTCCGCGCCGATCTCACGCGGATTCTCCGTCACGATGCGGATGCCGGTCTTTAAGCCGGGGGCCACGATGATCGGCTTTACGCCGAGGTAACGCTCGATGGATCCCGTCAGGGCATGCATCACATTCGGCACGACGCTCGCGACGATCGCGCCGTCGATGTCCTCCTTCCGGACTCCGTTGTACATTAAGAGCCCGAGGATCTTTACCCCGTACTCGTCCGACGTCTGGAGGGATGCGGACATCAGCCGGAAGGACTGTGTCAGCTCTTCTTTGTCATAAACTCCGAACGTGATATTTGTATTTCCTACATCAACTGTCAGCAGCATTTCATTCTTCCTCTTTCAATGGTTCTTTTAATATAAACGTGCGGTAATACAGACTCAGCGACTCCAGCAGATCCTGCCGCTTTTGGCGGATCTTCCCGAGGAGCAGCCCTGCGGAGACCTCGTCATAGTAGAAGTCGTCCTCCGCCGACTGGATATCCAGCGATACGCCGCCGTCCGGCTCGAAGACGACCAGGAAGACGCCTCCGACCTCCTCTGTATAAAGCACGCACATGATATGCAGCTCATCCTTGATCGCCTGCGGCAGATTGCTGTACTCCTCATTGAAGTAGTACTTCTGCTCGTAAGCATTCGCTCCGCAGAGGACGGAACGTTCGCGTACTTCTTCCGTTTGCTTTTTTTCAGACATAACCGTAGATTCCCCGTACCGATACTTCTCCGGAAGATACCGTGCGTGCACTTCCGTCCGGAAGGTTCACGATCAGTTCCCCGCGGTCATTGACTCCTTCGGCCGTTCCCGTATACTCTCCCTTCGGATCCAGGACGCGCACCTCGCGACCCCGGTTCACGAGATAGCCGTCATAGTTCTGTACGAAGCAGGAGAAGTCCAGATGCTCCGCATAGATGCCGTAATAATACTCAAAGTATTCCATCGTCCCGATGATGAGGCCGGCACGGTCGATGTGCTCGCCCTTCTCGATGCGAAGAGACGTCGCGATATCGCTCAGTTCTTCCGGGAATTCCTTTTGATTGACATTGATCCCCACGCCGACGATGACGTCGTGGATATAGTCCGGCTCCGCATCCATCTCCGTCAGGATCCCGCAGACCTTATGCTCGTTGACCAGAACGTCGTTCGGCCACTTGATGGAAACCTTCAGCTCCGGATGCAGCTGGCTGATGGTATCGGCTACGGAAAGCGCCATGACCAGCGTCAGCATGGAAGCACGGTCCGGCGAAAACTCCGGCCGCAGGATGAGACTCATGGAAACCGCCTCTCCCGGCGGAGAGATCCACTGTCTGCCGCGCCGCCCTTTTCCGGCAGTCTGCGCATTCGTCACAACCAGGGATCCGTGGTCCTTGCCTTCTTCCGCGAGATACTTCGCATACTCGTTCGTAGACTCCATCTCGGGCTTGAAGTAGACCTTGCGTCCCGCCCACTGCGTGTTGATGCGGCTCATCAGTTCGGCGCTCGAAAGGATGTCGGGATAGCTTAAAAGCTTGTACCCTTTATTCGTCACCGCTTCGATATCATATCCGTCCGCCTCAAGCTGGCGGATCACTTTCCAGACAGCAGTCCGCGAGACGCCGAAGCGGTCGCAGAGGTCCTGACCGGAAACAAAGTCCCCGCTCGTACGAAGTTCTCTTAAGATCTCCGCCTTCACGCGTTACGCTCCCAGCGTGGCAGCCATGACTGCCTTGATCGTATGCATGCGGTTCTCCGCTTCCTGGAAGACCTTCGACTGTTCGCTTTCAAAGACTTCGTCCGTCACTTCCAGTTCGGTGAAGCCGTACTTCTCGCCTTTTTCTTTTCCGATCTTCGTCTTCAGATCATGGAAGGCCGGCAGGCAGTGCAGGAAGATCGCCGTCGGCTTTGCATGCTTCATCAGCGCCGCATTGACCTGATACGGGGAAAGCTCCCGGATCCGCTCCTCCCAGACTTCATCGGGCTCGCCCATCGATACCCAGACATCCGTGTAGATGATGTCCGCATCCTTCGCTGCTTCCTCCGCAGACTCCGTCAGCGTGATGCTTCCGCCGCTTTCTTTCGCATATCCTTTGCAGATCTCCACCAGTGCGGGATCCGGGAAATAGCTCTTCGGCGCTGCTGCCGCAAAATGCATTCCCATCTTGCCGCAGACGACCATCAGCGAGTTGCCGGTATTGTAGCGGGCATCGCCCATGTAGGCGAGCTTGCGTCCTTTGAAATCCCCGAAGACTTCACGGATCGTCAGAAGATCCGCGAGCATCTGGGTCGGATGATACTCATTGGTCAGGCCGTTCCAGACCGGTACCTGAGCGTACTTTGCGAGCTCCTCCACGGTCTCCTGTCCGAAGCCGCGGTACTCGATGCCGTCAAACATGCTGCCGAGCACGCGAGCAGTGTCGGCGATGCTCTCCTTTTTCCCGATCTGGGAACTGGAGGGATCGAGATAGGTGCTGCCCATCCCGAGGTCATGTGCCGCGATCTCGAAGGAGCAGCGGGTACGCGTGCTGGTCTTTTCAAAGATCAGGGCGACGTTCTTGCCCCGCAGCGTATCCACGGGGATGCCTTCCTTCTTTTTCCTCTTATACTCCGCGGCAAGATCGATGAGATACAGGATCTCCTCCGGCGTAAAGTCTTTCAGTGTTAAAAAATCCCTGCCTCTTAAGTTCATGGTCTGTTTCCTCTTACTTCGTATTTACGACCTCTTTGAAGGTGGTCGCAAGACTTGCGATGCCCTGCAGCTCGGACGGGATGATGATCTTCGTCGCCTGTCCCTGCGCCATACGCTCCATCGTCTCTAAGGACTTCAGCTGCAGTACGGAATCATCCGCGCCTGCTTCCTTCAGCATGCGGATACCCTCTGCCGTCGCCTGCTGGACCTTCTTGATCGCTTCCGCCTGACCTTCGGCCTGACGCAGCATCGCTTCCTTCTGTGCCTCGGCACGCAGGATCGCGGACTGCTTTTCTGCTTCCGCCTCGAGGATCGCCGCTTCCTTCTTACCTTCTGCCACCAGGACGGAGGATCTCTTTTCACCCTCTGCTCTTGTGACGGACTCACGGCGCTCACGCTCTGCCTTCATCTGCTTCTCCATCGCGTTCTGGATCTCCGCCGGTGCGATGATGTTCTTTAATTCCACACGGTTGACCTTGATGCCCCAGGGGTCCGTCGCTACGTCCAGCTCCGCACGCATCTTGGAGTTGATGACCTCACGGCTCGTCAGCGTCTGGTCGAAGTCCAGCTCACCGATGATGTTACGGAGCGTCGTCGCCGTCAGGTTCTCGATCGCCATGATCGGATTTTCCACACCGTAGCTGTAGAGCTTCGGATCCGTGATCTGGAAAAAGACGATGGTATCGATCCGCATCGTCACGTTATCACGCGTGATCACGGGCTGCGGCGGGAAATCAAAAACCTGCTCCTTCAGCACGACCTTCTTTGCGATCCGGTCGATGATGGGCCATTTCCAGTGCGGTCCCACGTTCCAGGTGTCCTGATATGCCCCGAGACGCTCCACGATGTACGCGCTTGCCTGGGGTACGAATTTGATACAGCTGATCAGGATCATGATCAGCACGATAACGAGTATCAGTAATGCTACTACAGGTCCTTCCATTTGCTTTCCCTCCTGAATGTTTTATTCGCCGCTCACCGCGGTGACAATGACTTTTACTCCGCTGACGGAGAGCACTTTGATCTCCGTTCCTGCCGGGATCCTTACTTCCTCGCGGTCCGAACGCGCGGTCCACTCCATCCCGTCGATCTTTACCTGCCCGAGTCCGCGTGCATTGTCGATCTCTTCCGTCACGACTCCGGTCTTGCCCGGCACGCTTTCCACGTTCGTCGTCTCATGTTTCTGCAGATGCTTCTCCACATACGGTCTGGTAAAGATCAGCAGCACGATGGTCACGACGAGGAATACCGCGGCCTGTACATAAATGTTACATCCCGCAATGGACGCCAGCAGGGCAGCGATCGCGCCTCCGGCGAACCAGACGGTCGTAAGACCCATCGTCGCCAGCTCGATGATCGTCATCACGATGAACACCGCCAGCCATACCCATACCCAGGAAAACCACTCCGGCATAAGCACTCCCTCCTATCGTTTTACTTTGCATAAACTGCTCCGTTATTATACATCATCCGGGGCGGAAAATCAAATGAAGCGCCCCTCCCGATGCGGTAATAAAAATGCCGGGACAAGCCCGGCATCCGCTAACCTTTTTATCCTCCGGTATCTTACCAGAATACGTGTGCTCCGATCACGATCCCCTCATGATTTCCCGCACGCCTAAAATGCGTCGCGTCGCCGATATTGGAATACCCGTTCAGTGCTTCCTGCGCTGCCTGCAGACAGCTGTCCGGCACACCCAGGGAAATCCTGCGGTCTACCGCACCCGTACCTGCGGGCGTAAACTGTCTCGACGCATAGATGACACCGTAGATCGTGTTCGGATAGAACGGGCTGCGCACACGGTTCATGACACAGGCGCCGACCGCGACCTTACCCTCATACGGCTGATTGCCTGCCTCGCAGTAGATCAGAGCTCCGAGGAGCACGACATCCGTAGCGCTCGCCGCATAGACTCCGTAATACTGCTCTCTCTGTGCTTCCCGCTCGGCCGCACGTCTCGCTGCTTCTGCCTCTGCCGCCAGCTGTGCCGCACGCTCCGCCGCTTCCTGCGCTTCACGCTCGGCGATCGCCTCTACGGTCTCACCACAGTCTACGGAGAAAGTGATATCGGTATACTCTTCACTGATATAGCCGTCATCGCCTTCGTAATCGATCACGACCCAGCCGTCCTTCTGATCGACGACATCAAAGATCTCACCCTGCGCCACCATGCCGTAAACCCCGGCATCCGTAGTCGCATCCTTACGGACATTCAGACTGTCGGCCGTGACCGTCGCACGTAAGGAACCGACTTCATCTGCCAGTGCCTGTGCCTCGTCACCGAAGAGGAGGAAATCATTCCTTACCCAGCCGGTCAGGTCTCCGGACGTCAGCTTCGTCCAGGTATCCGTATATTCCACGATATTACCGCCGCAGTCTTTATATAAGACACCGGCGCGTTCCGCGGTCTCATCCGGCTCGCGCCGTACGTTGACCTCGTAGTTTACATTTGCCATGACCAGAGCGCCCGGCTCTTTCCATGCGTTATTCTCCGCGATCACACGGGAGATCTCATCCTCGGTGGGGATCGTATCCGCCTCTACGATCTCGGCTGCGCCGGCCGTAAGGTCATCAAAAAGATCCGGCTCCTCCAAAGGACCGGAAGCATCCGACTCCAAAACCGCCGCGCCCGCGATGTAAAGCACTTCGTCAACAGACACAGCATCTTCCTGCTCTCCCTCCACCCCGATCAGCCCGGCAGACGAAACCTCGTCCTGCGGCAGATCGAAACTGCAGAGAACCGTCGGAATCAGTAATGAAATTGTCAGGAACTTATTTCTGATACCCATCCTTTTCATAACCCCGAGAAGCTCTGTTCGTTACGTTTTCATTACGGTTGTTACAAATTTGTTACGAACAGATTACGGGAATCATAGCACCGTTTTTCGGGAATGTCAAGTTTTATACGCATTTCAGAGGTTATGTAAACTTAACAATTACGATTTATAAGGGGTTAAGCGATTATGTCAACCGCAAAGCCTTTATTTACAGCTCTCTGGAGCGCTCCGCCGCAGCCTCGACCGCATCCATCACGACGCCGCGGAATCCGCCTTCCTCGAGAACGCGCACGGCCGCGATCGTCGTGCCTGCCGGAGAGCAGACCATGTCTTTCAGCTCGCCCGGATGCTTTCCCGTTTCCGTCATGAGCTTCGCGCTGCCGAGGACCGCCTGTGCCGCAAACTCGTACGCCTGCTTGCGCGGCATCCCGTATTCCACCGCGGCATCCGCCATCGCCTCGATAAACATAAATACATACGCCGGTGCGCTTCCGCTCACGCCCACGACCGCATCCATCAGATGCTCCGGGACGATGCTTGCCTTTCCGAAGGAACCGATGATTGAAAGCGTATTCGCGATCTCCTCCTCCGTCAGCCGCTCATTCGGCGTAACCGCCGTGATCGCCTCTCCGACGAGCGCTGCGGTATTGGGCATGCAGCGGACGATCTTGTGCGGCTCCCGGAAAGCCTCTTCCAGCCACTCCAGCGATTTCCCTGCCATGATGGAGATGATGACCGTCTCCTTTCTGATCTGATCCCGGAAGCCGTGGATCGCCTCCGCCGCGAACTGCGGCTTGACGGCAAGGACCAGATAGTCTGCCTGCTTCACCACTTCGGTATTGTCCGTCCCGGCGTGGATGCCGTTTTCTTCCTGACGTTTCGTCGCAAGCGCCGCGTTCACGTCCGCGCCCCAGACATCTTCCGGTGCCACGATCCCCTGGCGTAACAGCCCGTTGATCATCGCTCCCGCCATGTTACCCAGTCCGATAAATCCGATCTTCATGATATCCGTCCTCCTTTATTGAAACCTGCGGCACCGTGCCGCTTCATATAACAGTACTGCCGCGCTGACCGACGCGTTGAGGGACTCGGTCTTTCCTGCCATCGGGATGTAGATGCAGCGATCCGCCGCCCCGATCGTTTCCTTCTTGAGCCCGTTGGCTTCGTTCCCGATCATCAGGATGCTGCCGCCGAGATAGTCTGCCTCTGTATAAACAAGCGCATCCCTGTCCAGTGCCGCCGCATAGCTTTTGATCCCGCGGCCCCGCATCTCTTCGCAGAAAGCAGCCGCATCCGGGACTGCGATCACCGGCATGCGGAAGATCGCGCCCATGGTCGAGCGCACCGTCTTCGGCCCATAGACATCCGCACACTCCCCCGCCAGGATCACGGCATCCGCACCGGCGGCTTCGGAGGTTCTTAAGATCGTCCCGAGATTCCCGGGATCGCGGATCTCTTCGAGCAGAAGAAAGAGCGGCGACGGACGCCGGTCCAGTATGCTCTCAACTGAGTACTCCCGACGCTTCGCCACGGCCAGGATCCCCTGCGGCGTCACGACGTCCGACATCTTCGCCAGAACCTGGTCGGTGACCTCCTCGAGGATGCCCTGCTGCCGGAAGCGTGCGAGACGCTCTCCGAGCCCGCGGGCATTTAACTGTGCCTCGCCCTCTTTGGTCAGATAGACTTCCCGGGTATCCTCCTCCGGAAGTTCGGCAAAAAGACGCACGCCTTCGACAAGGTATACTCCCTCTTCCCCGCGCCGGCGTGCTTTCTCTTTCAGTTGTACGATATGCTTTACTTTTTCGTTCGTTCCTGAGCTGATCACAGGATCTTGCTCACCTCATACTCATATTCATTGATCGTCTTCTCCATCGCCAGTGCCTCATCGATGTCGAAGTCGACGAACTTTCCGTTTTTCTGGGCGACCACGCGGTTGCTCTTTCCCTCTTTCAAAAGGTCTGCCGCGATCGCTCCCATGATCGAAGCGTAGTAGCGGTCTTTACAGGTCGGCGATCCGCCGCGCTGCATGTAGCCGAGGATCGTCGCACGGGTCTCCATACCGGTCGCCGCCTCGATCCTCCTCGCCATGGAGGTCGAATGGCCGATGCCCTCGGCGTTGATGATGATGTGATGCTTCTTGCCCTGCTTACGGTTCTCGATGATATGGTTGATGATGTTCTGCTCGTTGTAGTCGTATTTCTCCGGAAGGAGGATATCCTCCGCACCGTTGGCGACGCCGCACCAGAGAGCGATAAAGCCTGCGCCGCGGCCCATGACCTCGATGATCGAGCATCTCTCGTGGGAAGACGAGGTGTCACGCACCTTGTCGATCGCCTCCATCGCCGTGTTCACGGCCGTGTCAAAACCGATCGTGTAATCCGTACACGCGATATCCAGATCGATGGTTCCCGGAAGACCGATCGTGTTGATCCCTTCGTGGGAAAGCTTCTGTGCGCCGCGGTAGGAGCCGTCTCCGCCGATGACCACGATGCCGTCGATGTGATGCTTCCGGCAGATCTCACCGGCCTTCTTGATGCCCTCGTCCGTACGGAACTCCGCACAGCGTGCCGTACCGAGGATCGTTCCGCCGAGTCCGATGATCTCCGAGACCGAGTGACGGTTCATGTCAAAGATCTCCTCGCTGAGCAGACCGGAGTATCCTCTCTGTATCCCTTTGACGGACATCCCGTTGGCAATGGCCTTACGTACGACGGCACGGATGGCCGCGTTCATTCCCGGCGAATCTCCGCCGCTGGTCAGTACTCCGATGGTTTTGATCTGTTTTTTGTCCGCCATTTTTTCGTCCTCCGAAAATCTCTGCGGGTAACCGGTACCCACCCGCAAATGATACCGCATTTGCGGCGATTTTTCAACTCCGACTATTTCCAGCGCCAGGTGACGCGGATGTTCTCCTGCGGGATCACTTTTTTGAGCGACTCTAAAAGCGCCTCGGAAATCTCCACGTTCCGGTTCGGGGGAAGGGCCTCGACCTTTCCGCTGTCGCTCTCATAGATCTTTACGCCGTCGTTTCCGTCCGACGCTTCAAGTATGGCATTGACCCCGTCCCATTTCTCCGCACGCTCCGCCGCATCGGCAAACTGCAGCCACAGGGTCCGCGGGATCCGGTCAAACGGAACGATCTCATCCGTGATGAGCTTGCCGCCCTTTTCCTCCTCGGTACTGATGCGTCCGCTGATCACCAGTTTCGCGTCCTCGACCAGGATGCTCCGATACTTCTGATAGGTCTTGGGGAAGACGATCACTTCCGCCTGCCCGGTCATGTCCTCCAGAGTCAGGAAGGCCATCGTGTCTCCCTTTTTCGTCGTCGTGACCTTGATCGTCGTAACAATGCCGCCGAGCCGGCACTGCTCGTTGTCCTCCGCGTTTACCAGTTCGATGCCGAGCAGTTCCCCGCCCGGTGCGGATTCGTCGCCTTCATTTTTCAGTGCCAGATCCGCAGCGTGCTTGGTGATCACTTTATCCCAGAGCCCCGCGTAAGATTCCAGCGGATGACCGCTGACGTAGATCCCCAGCACTTCCTTTTCGAAGCTTAAGCAGACCTCCCTCGGATACTCGCCGACATTGGCGGGATAACGTATGCTTAAGATGTTTTTCTCCTCTTCGCCGACAAGATCCAGCAGGCTCATCTGTCCGGCCATGGTGTTCTTCCGGTTGTTCTGTACCGCGTCCGCGATCTTAAGATACACCAGCAGCATCTGCTTTCTCGTCGCACCGAAGCAGTCGAAGGCCCCCGCTTTGATCAGGTTTTCCAGGGACTTTTTGTTGATCCCGTCGATCTCGGCCGTGCGCTCGATGAAATCCTGGAGGCTCCGGTATATACCGCGCAGTTTCCGCTCCTCCACCATCGCCCGGATCGCTCCGGAGCCGACGTTACGGATCGATGCCAGCGCATAGGAGATCGCGCCGTTTAAGACCGTAAAGCCCACATCCCCGACATTGATATCGGGAGGCAGGATCTCGATGCCCATCTGTCTGGCCGCCGCGGAGTAGATCCCGATCTTGCCCAGATCATCCTGCACGGAGTTTAAGAGCGCCGCCATGAACTCTGCGGGGTAGTAGTATTTCAGGTACGCAGTCTGATAAGCGACCACCGCATAGCAGGCCGCATGGGATTTATTGAAGGCGTAACGTGCAAACTCGATCATGGATTCGTAGATCGCCTCGGCGGTCTCCCGCGGGATCCCGTTCTTCACGCAGCCCGGAACGTATTTCGGAAGCTTGTCCTCCGGCGTGTTTTTCTTCTTCGCCTCTTCGATCTCTTTTTCGTTTCCGTCGATGAAGATGCCGCGCTCGTACTCCATGATCTCGAACTTCTTTTTACTCATGGCGCTCCGTACAGTATCCGAACGCCCCATCGTGTAGCCGGCCAGTTCGCGGACGATCTGCATGACCTGCTCCTGATAAACGATGCAGCCGTAGGTGGTGCGCAGGATCGGCTCAAGCTCCGGACATGCATAGGAAACCGTCTCCGGGTTATTCTTTGCCTCGATATAACGCGGGATCGAATCCATCGGGCCCGGACGGTACAGGGAGATCCCTGCGATGACATCTTCGATGCTGTCGGGCTTCAGCCGCTTCATGAAGCTTTCCATCCCGGAACTCTCGAGCTGGAAGATCCCCTCGCCTTTCCCCTGCCCGATATAGGCGTAAACCTTTTTATCGTCGTAGTCGATCGCATCGATATCGATGCGGAAGCCGTGCGTCTTTTCGACATTATCGATGGCGTCCTGGATGACCGTCAGGTTGCGGAGTCCCAGGAAGTCCATCTTTAAAAGGCCCAGCTTTTCCACCGTGGTCTTTTCATATTCCGTCGTGATGGAGCCGTCGACCGCGCGGCTTAAGGGGATGTACTCGTCCGCCTTTTCCGGACAGATGACCACGCCCGCCGCGTGGATGCCGCTCTGCCGCGGGAGTCCCTCCAGCCGCATGCTCATGTCGAGGATCCGCTTTGCTTCCTCATCCGTATCATAGAGCAGCTTCAGATCCGGATTCATCTCCATCGCTTTTTTCAAAGTGATGTCCAGAACCGGCGGTACCATCTTGGCGATCTGGTCGCACTTCGCGTAGGGCACCTCCATGACGCGGCCGACGTCACGGATCACGCCGCGGGCTTTGAGCGTGCCGAAGGTAATGATCTGCACGACCTTCTCTTCCCCGTATTTCCTGCGGACATAGTCCACGACCTCCTGGCGCCGCTCCGGCTCGAAGTCGATATCGATATCCGGCATGGACACACGCTCCGGATTCAGGAAACGTTCAAAGAAAAGGGAATAACGGATGGGATCGATGTTCGTGATCCTCAACAGATACGACACGATCGCACCTGCCGCGCTGCCTCGTCCGGGCCCCACCGCGATGCCGTTCGTCTTTGCGTAATTGATGAAATCCCACACGATCAGGAAATAATCGACAAAGCCCATCTGCCGGATGACACCGAGCTCATAGTCCAGCTGCCGGCGGATCACCTCTTCGGAGTAGTGCTCCGGATCCTCTTTGCTCTTTTCCCCGTAGCGCTCCTTCAGGCCGTCGTCGCAGAGTTTATTGAGATAGGTCCAGGAATCATAGCCCTCCGGGACTTCATAATGCGGGAGTTTATAATCACCGAAATCGATGGTGACATCGCAGCGGTCCGCGATGCGCTGCGTATTCTCCAGTGCTTCCTTTGCGTAGGGGAACAGCGCTGCCATCTCCTCTTCGCTCTTTAAATAGAACTGTCCGCCCTCATAACGCAGGCGGTCGGTGTCCGACAGATGCTTGCCCGTCTGGATGCAGAGCAGGATATCGTGGGACTCCACGTCGCTCTCGTAGGTGTAATGTACGTCGTTCGTCACGACAAGGGGGATGCCGGTCTCTTTCGAGATCTTCATCAGCTCCACATTGACCTGCCGCTGGACGGGCAGACCGTGGTCCTGCAGCTCCAGGTAATAATTCCCCTCGCCGAAAAGATCGCGGTACCAGAGCGCCGCTTCCCTCGCTTCCGCAAGCTGTCCCCGCTGGATCATCCGCGGGATCTCACCCGCCACGCAGGCCGAGAGACAGATCAGCCCCTCGTGATACTGTTCCAGCACTTCGCGGTCGACTCTCGGGCGGTAGTAAAACCCTTCCGTGAAGCCAATGGACACGATCTTCATGAGATTATGATAGCCGGTATTATTCTCCGCGAGCAGGATCAGATGGTTGTAGCGCTCCTCGCCTCCGGTCGCCTCTTTGTCGAAACGCGAGTGCGGAGCCACATAGACCTCGCAGCCGATGACCGGGCGGATCCCGGCCTCATGCGCCGCTTTATAAAACTCGATCACGCCGTACATATTGCCGTGATCGGTGATCGCTCCGGCATTCATGCCGAGCGCTTTGATCTGGTTGACGTATTCTTTGATCTTGTTGGAACCGTCCAGAAGACTGTACTCCGTATGGACATGAAGATGTACAAAACTCATGTTCGAACCTCCTCCGATATGATAGCATAACGATACTGTTTTCGCAAGGCGGGAACTGTGCTCAAACAGTGCCACGGGGAGAGCAAAAAAAAAATCCGAGCCCGTATCTATCCGTAAGGAAGATGCGGGTCGGATTTTTTTGCTTATTGCCCGATGATCGAACCTGGTAACCCGTAGCCGTACTGCGGCCGCGGTCAGTCACGCTCAGAGATATTTCTTCAGCGCCTCCACTTTATCCAGTTTCTCCCAGGGCAGGTCGAGATCGTTGCGTCCGAAATGTCCGTACGCCGCGGTCTGCTTGTAGATCGGACGGCGCAGGTCGAGCATCTTGATGATGCCTGCCGGACGAAGGTCAAAGTTTTCGCGGACGATCTCCAGGATCTTCGTCTCCGCAAGTTTGCCGGTGCCGAAGGTATCGACACGGACGGAGGTCGGCTGTGCGACACCGATCGCGTAGGAGAGCTGGATCTCACACTTGTCGGCGAGTCCCGCCGCTACGATATTCTTTGCCACATAACGCGCCGCATACGCTGCGGAACGGTCTACCTTCGTGCAGTCCTTTCCGGAGAAAGCGCCGCCGCCGTGACGTGCATATCCGCCGTAGGTGTCGACGATGATCTTACGGCCGGTAAGACCCGAGTCGCCGTTCGGTCCGCCGATAACGAAACGTCCCGTCGGATTGATGAAGATCTTCGTCTCCGCATCCACCATCTCCTTCGGAAGGATCGGGTCAAGGACATGCTTCTTTACATCCGCGTGGATCTGCTCCTGCGTCACATCCTCCGCATGCTGCGTGGAGATGACTACTGCCTCGAGGCGCTTTGCCTTGCCGTTCTCGTCATACTCAACGCTGACCTGGCTCTTGCCGTCCGCACGAAGGTACGGAAGCGTACCGTCCTTACGCACCTTCGTCAGCTGCTTGGTCAGCTTGTGCGCAAGAGAGATCGGATACGGCATATACTCCTCGGTCTCGTTCGTTGCGAAACCGAACATCATTCCCTGGTCGCCCGCGCCGATCGCTTCGATCTCGGCATCGGACATTTTGTTCTCCTTTGCTTCGAGCGCCTTGTCCACACCCATCGCGATATCCGCCGACTGCTTGTCCAGCGCTACGATGACGCCGCAGGTATCGGCATCAAAGCCTTTCGCGCTGTCGTCGTAACCGATCTCGCGGATCGTATCACGGACGATCTTCTGGATATCGACCTGGGCCTTCGTCGTGATCTCGCCCATGACGAGCACGAGTCCCGTGGTGATCGCCGTCTCACATGCGACACGGCTCATCGGGTCCTGTGCCATCATCGCATCGAGTACCGCATCCGAGATGTTGTCGCAGATCTTGTCCGGATGTCCCTCGGTCACGGACTCGGATGTGAACAGTATCTTTTCCTGTGCCATTTTTGTCTCCTCCTTCGGGTGAAAAAAAATCCGCTTTCTTTATCATAAGCGGATCTAAAAGCAACAGATCCTCTTATTGTTCGACTCAGGGTATCACATTTGCGATTCCCTCTCGCTCAGGTTGGCACCTTCCTTACCGGGGTTGCCGTGGCTTCGCAGGTCCTATGTACCTCCACCACTCCGAATAAGAGATCACGGATTTATGAAATTGTTACGGTTAGAGAATACAGGAAGCTCCCGGAATTGTCAAGTTGATTTTGTGCTCAATTTTTGGTACAATCGCACTTATGAAACATGTGAGAAAAGAAGTCCTTCGCCCCGGGATGGTCGTTGCCACCGACCTCGTCGTAAACGGCAAACTGATCATGCCCCAGGGACATGTACTGACCGAAAAAACCATTTCCCGTCTGGACTCCTACGGTGTGCGTTCCCTCCGTATCGAAGATCCCGGTTTCGAAGTCGAAGAGCTCCCCTTAGATGCAGAGATCCTTTTTGACGAACCGGAGTCCGAGGGACCGGACCTTTCCTCCGTCGACGATATGCTTGCCGCTCTGACCGGCATCACGCTTTCCGAAGACGAACAGCCGGACATCACGGTCACGCAGCAGGAGGAGCCTTCCCACTTTGAGAAACTGAAATCCGGCAAGGAGTTCCAGGAATTCCGCGCCGCTTTTACGGAGAATGTCGACAGCCTGAAATCCGAGATGAACGACATCGTCGAGAAGAACAAGCCGATCGATGTCGACGATATGATCAGCAACACGCTCTCCATCATCAAAAGCCAGTCCAACACCTTCAGTGTGTTTGATATGCTGCATAACATGCGCGATTTTGACGACCTGACCTACACGCACAGCATGAACGTCGCCATGATCTGCAATGTCTTTGCCCACTGGCTCGGCTACGGCGAAAAGACCATCGAACTGGCCACGGCCTGCGGCATGCTTCACGATATCGGAAAGCTGAAGATCAGTGACGATATCATCAAGAAACCCGGAAAGCTCACGGACGAAGAGTTCCGGATGATCAAAGCGCATCCCCTCGAGGGATACCACATCCTGGAAAAACAGGATATCGACAAGCGCATCAAGCTCGCCGCTCTCGAGCATCATGAGAAGTGTGACGGCTCGGGCTATCCGATGCACCTGACCCGGGAAAAGATCGACGGCTACGCAAAGATCGTCGCGATCGCGGACGTCTATGATGCAATGACGGCCAACCGCTGCTACCGCGAAGGGTTATGCCCGTTCCGTGTCGTGGAGATCTTTGAAGACGAAGGACTGCATAAATACGAGACTTCGTATATCATGACTTTCCTGGAAAATGTGGTCAATACCTATATCGATAACCGCGTCATGCTCAATGACGGCTCCATCGGAACCGTACGCTGGATCAATAAGCAGCGGCTTTCCAAGCCGATGATCCAGATGTCAGACGGCTCTTTCATTGAACTTGCCAAAAACAGGGGACTCAGGATCGAAAAGATCCTTTGACAGGCAGCGGTCTTTTATACGACCTTGAACTGCTTTTTTCTGCGCTCTTTCTCGGAAGCAAAACGCTCGATCTGCGCGCCGAGACTCTGAAGCTTGATCTCGAAATCTTCGTATCCGCGCTCGATGAACCTCGTATCCTCGACGATCGTCTCTCCCTCTGCCGCCAGAGCTGCGATGACCAGAGCAGCGCCGGCTCTGAGATCGGGAACGGTGATGCTGGCACCCGTGTATTTGCTGACGCCGGAGATCACTGCCATCGTGCCGCCCTCGACACGGATCGACGCACCCATACGGACGAGCTCGTCGACATACTTGAAACGGTTCTCAAAGATACCCTCGGTCACGATACTCGTACCCTGTGCGAGTCCGAGTGCCACCGTGATCAGTGGCTGCATGTCCGTCGGGAATCCGGGATACGGCAGGGTCTTGACCTGCGTGGATTTCAGATGCTTCGGTGCGGAGATGCGGACCGCGTCATCATACTCGGTCACGCTGCATCCGATCTCGTAAAGCTTCGCCGTGATGCACTCCAGATGCTTCGGGATGACACCGCGTACCGCGACATCGCCGCGCGTGACTGCGGAAGCCATCATATACGTACCCGCCTCGATCTGGTCGGGAATGATCGTGTAGTTCGTGCCGTGGAGTCTCTCCACCCCGCGGATGCGGATCACGTCCGTACCTGCGCCGCGGATATTGGCACCCATGCTGTTCAGGAAGTTGGCAAGATCTACGACATGCGGTTCCTTCGCGGCATTCTCGATGATCGTCCTGCCGTTCGCGAGAGACGCCGCCATCATCACGTTGATCGTCGCTCCCACGGAAACCTTATCAAAGAAGATATGATTTGCCATCAGGCGGTCCGCCGATGCCACGATGCAGCCCTTCTGCAACAGCACCTTTGCACCGAGTGCCTGAAAGCCCTTTAAATGCTGGTCGATCGCACGGACTCCGATATTACAGCCGCCGGGAAGAGGCACCTCCGCCTTCTTCTTTTTCCCGAGCAGCGCTCCCACAAGATAATAAGAAGCACGGATCCGTTTGATATATTCATCCTCTACAACACAATCGGAGATCCCCGATGCATCGATCCGTACCGTATGGCGCTCGATGTGGTCGATCTTTGCCCCGATCCCCTCCATCGCTTTCAGGATGATATTGACATCCGTGACGTCCGGTACATTTTCTATTGTCACAGGGTCGTCGGTCATTACAGCCGCCGCCAGGATCGCAAGAGCCGCATTCTTTGCTCCGCCGATCTCCACCTCCCCGCTCAGAGGGATTCCGCCCTGTATTGCATATCTGTCCATGTAATGAAACACTCCGTTATTTTTTCAAACCGTCAAAGATAATATCACAACACCGGAAAATTGTCAAAAACCAGTTTCCGTTAAAAGTTGACATAGTTTCTCGGGTCATATGCCACACCGCCGATACGGACCTCGAAATGCAGGTGAGGGCCCGTACTGTTACCGGTATTTCCGCTGGCCGCGATCACCTGGCCCTGCGAAACGTACTGACCGACGGAGACGTAAACCTTACTCAGATGAGCATATCTCGTCTGCATCCCGTTGGGATGGTTGATCGTGACCAGATATCCGTATCCCGCCGCCCATCCGGCATGCTCCACGACACCGCCGGAGGAAGCATAGATTGTCGTTCCGATGGGGGTACCGATATCAATACCCTTGTGGTTCGTCGATGCTCCCGCCATCGGCGCATTTCTGCCGCCGAAGCCCGAAGTGATACGGCCGCCGGAAAGCGGACGGATAAAGGTCGGAGGCACGATGGTACCGACCTCGATACGCTTTGCCACCGCCTCGATCTCTACTACCTCGTAAAGCACCGCACGGTCGATCTCCTTATCATTCCGTCTCGTGATCTCCGTGACGGCATTCCGGTATCCGGCCGACGGCTGCTGCAGGGTTTCCTGCTGGTTCGTATACCAGTCATCGTTATAGACATATTCGGTCGGCAGATCATAAACCTCGTCGTAGCGGGAGGTCTCCGTCCAGATGACGGACAGCTCCGGCTGCGGGACCGTGATCACGAGCTCCTGGTCCGGCATGATCAGCGAGTTTTCGTTTTCCAGCGAGTCATTGAGCTCAATCAGCCGCTCCAGCGGCAGTCCGACCTCCAGCGAGATCCCCGAAAGCGTATCGCCGGATTTGATCGTATAGATCTGCTGTTCCTCCTGCAGTCCGATGAGGCGGTTTTTCGCCGTCTCGTAATCCATGATCTGCGAAGGCGTCAGATAAGCCTCCGTGATCTCGACCGGCTCGGAGAATGCCATCTCCGTGATGCCGTAATCAAAGCTGTCAAAGCCGACTTCCTCTTCCTCCGCCGAGCTGAGGTCGACCTCCTCCGTCAGCAGCGCTGCTCCCGCCGCAGATGAGGATCCCTCTTCCTCCTCTTCGGCTGTCCCGTCTTTCGGCGTGATCAGCGGGACCAGGACGCTGAGTTCCCGGCTGCTGTCCTGTACCAGCGAAACCTCGTATCCGCCGAGCAGATCGTACTCCCCGATCGTCTCCTGCAGAAGTCTTCTGGCATCCTCCGCACTTGCGACGGATACCAGCACCCCGTTGACCTTGATCTGGTAGGCGAGACTCCGGTTTGTATGGATCCCGGCTGACAGTGCGCTCCGGTATGCTTCCGTGATCGTGTCATCCGTGACGGTATCCGCCGTGATCGAACCGGCCGGCTGGGTGGACATCCGGATCGGGTCCGCGTATACGACGCCGCCGGCCTCCTGCATCAGCTCGGTACGAGCCTTGCGGTAGAGATCCCACGCATGCTCGGCGCTGTCGGTCACACCGACGGGGGTCTCACCGATATAGACCATGACACGGCTGCTTTCCTCCGTCGCACGAAATACGAGAGGCGGCAGGAAAAGCACGAAAAAAAGCGCGCACCAGACGGATACACGCAGTTTCGTCACCGTACGAAGTTTCTCATATCGGGAAACACTCTTCATCGTAAATCAGAATTCCTCGTAAGATACCGTGATCAGCAGGATCAGGGCCCCCGTTCCGCGGTTGCAGCAGACATGCTCCGTTCCGCGCGGGATCCTCATACACTGCCCCGGTTTCATGTGATATTCATCGCTCTCGATCCGAAGAAGCAGGTCGCCCTGCACTACGGAAATGTATTCCGTATATTCTTCTTCATGGACACGCCCGCAGACCTGTCCGGGAAAGATCTCCGCATAGATCTGTTCGAAGCGCCGGTTCCGTTCGTAGGGGACCAGGATCTTCAAACGATACTTTCCCGCCCGTTCCCGGTACACCGGCAGATCGGCCGCATCAAACAGCTGCGCTTCCCGGCTTTCGGTGGCGAGCAGCTCATCGTAGCTGATCTTCAGACCTTCCGACAGTTTCTGCAGCGTCGCAAGCGTCGGAGAAGACTCTCCCCGCTCGATCTGCCCCAGCATACTGCTGCTGATGCCGGTCAGTTCCGACATTCCCGCGAGGCTTAAACGCCTGTCCCTGCGAAGACGCCGGAGATTCGCTCCGATATCAAGTTCCGCCATTACAGGAGATCAAAGAAACTGAGCACCGTAATCGCCAGGTTCATCAGGCCTACGATGAGGCTGAGTACCGCTACGGCTTTCACTCTCTTTACACTACGGTCCACGTTGTCCAGACCGCCGTCGACGCCTTCTCTCCTCTTATCTTCTTTCTCATTGATGACTGCCTGCACATTCCGGTAGACCTTTACGCTCTCCTTGTGCATGAAGTCTTCGGCAAGCTTGAAGCGCTCCTCGAGCATCTGGCGGTCCTGTTCGATCCGCGCCTGCTCCTCGGCTTCTTTCTGTGCCCGCTCCGGGTCGTTGCTCATATGTTCTACCGAAGCATTGATCCGGTTTAAGAACTCGATCAGTTCCTTATTGTCCTGCTTGAGCCCGTAGATCGCCGTATCCAGCGCCGATTTGTAGCTGGACTTGCCTTCATCCGTCGAGCTCTTGAGATTTCTGAGATAGGTCAGGATCTCGGTCTTGGAAGTCGTAAGATCGGTCAGGACGCTTCTCATGTCCTCGCCTCCGCCGTTGACCTGCTGCTGGGCCATCGCGGTCTGAAGCTCCGACATCTCCGTCTGCTGCTGCGCCATCGCTGCCTGCTGCTGGGCGATCGCGGTCTGCTGTACTGCCATCGCCGCCTGCTGCTCTGCGATGGAATTCTGCTGCTGTGCAAGAACCGCCTGCTGCTGCTCCATGCTCTCCTGTCTGGAAACCAGGGTCTCCTGCTGGGCGCGGAGTGCTCCGACACCGTCCAGTGCCGTATCAACCGATGCTTTCATGCCGTCCACGGAAGCGCGCAGAGCCGTTACGTTATCCTGCGTCTGGGCACTCGTCTGTGCCAGCGCGGAAAGGCTCTCCTGCGTCAGGTCCTCCAGATTGGAAGGATTCTTCAGTTCTTCCACGCCGTTCAGGATCTGCGCCAGTTTCTCGCTCATCTCCGGATCCACACCGCGGGTATTCTCGCTCAGGCCGGAGATCGAGCTCTCGATCTTTTCCAGTCTCTGGTCCATTGCCGGATCCAGTTCCTGTGCATTCTCCACCAGCGTCTGCACCGCTGCGGCAAAGGAGGAAAGTGACTCCTCGATGCCGTTGCTGCTCTGCTGGATCGCAAAGAAGCGCTCGTTCAGATCCGTACCCGTATCTTTCAGGGTCTCCTCCAGAGATCCCCGCTCATCTGCCAGTGCACGAACCGCTTCCAGGATCTCGCGGCGTTCGTCACGGGAAGTCGAAAGCGTATCGCGGACCTCCTCCAGGGACTGCTTGATCTGCTCCCTGTCCTCTGCCGAACTGTCCAGACGCTCCGTGATCTCTGCGATCCCGGACTTTACTTCATCCGTCGCACTCCGCATCGTATCCGCGGAGCTCTGTACCGCCGCCATGGAATTGCGTACATCCTCGGTGGATGCTTTCAATTCAGCCGTCGGCTGCAGCAACGCATTTTCCAGGGATTCCGCGACTTTTCTGGCAACGCCCTCGTCCATGGAGCCCATTGCTTCGCTGACTGCTCGGGAAACCGCGTCGTTCATCTCCCGCGAGATCGTCTCCGCGTTCGCCGTTCCCTCGCTTGCTTCTATCTGAAGATTCCGGACTTTTTCCAGACTCTCGTCCACAAGGGCATACATCTTTTCCGTCAGCTCACTGTTCTTATAGTTAAGCTTACGCATCTCCTGCAGGACGGTCTCGTAGGCTTCCACCTGATCCTCGAGGCTCTTTAACTGCGTCGACTCCGCCTGGGAATTGGCGCGGATCATGTCCTGCGCGTTATATCTTTCTGCCAATTTGTCCAGAAAATTATCCATAACCCTTTCTCCTGATCTTTCTGTTTTCGCGGGCCTTCTCCCCGCATATTCTAAAGTATTGTAACATTATGTGAACAAGATTACAACAATTATTTCACTTTCCTTCCTTTTGTTTTGGTTGTTTTTACCGAAAACGCCCTCTCTCGGATCTCGTTTTTCGTCATTTTAACAGTATATTTACCTTCTGTTCATATTCTATTCATATTTTTTTACTAAAATGTGTCTTGTAAGGAACGAGCAGTACTTTGAACTTTCATCAATTTGGTTTTCATAGTTTCGTGCCCGGATGTCTCCTAACTCAAAACCATCCGGGCACACCTCCTTTCTTGTTTTATATAAAAAACTCTTCCGGACGGAAGAGTTTTTTATGTTTCGCATCTTTTTCGTATTTGGTAAAATTCTACAATTTCCGGATCTCCTCATTCAGGGTCCGCATCTCCTCATCCAGACTCGACACCATGGCCGCGCACTGTACCAGCGCTTTGCGGATATGCTCCGGCGCGTGTCCGTCGAACTTGTAATTGATCTTGTGCTCCAGGCTCGCCCAGAAATCCATGGCAACCGTGCGGATCTGGATCTCCACCTTTGCATCCACGACACGGTTGGAAAGAAAGATCGGTACCGTCACGATCATATGATAGGATTTGTATCCGCTGGGCTTCGGCTTTTCGATATAGTCCTTCACGGCGATCACGGACAGATCCTTCTGCCCGGAGATCATCTCCGCGATCATGTAAATATCCGAAGTAAAGGAACAGATCACGCGGATCCCGGCGATGTCGTTCACATACTCCACCATGTTTTCGATCGTGGAATCGAGGCCGCGCTTCTTCAGCTTTTTTACGATGCTTTCGGAAGTCTTTAATCTGGCCTTGATATGTTCGATCGGATTGTATTGATGGATATGCTGAAACTCATCGTTGAGGATCTCCAGTTTGGTCCCCACTTCTTTCAGTGCGGAGTTGTAGACCAGCATGACTTCTTCCCACTGGTTGACCTGATCCATCCCCGCTGTCGGCTGATACTGCATCTTCGTAACACTCCTTCCGAAATGTCTTCAGTCCTGCTCTGTCGTCACACTGCCTTCCGTCTCTCCGTCGCGGAGCATGCGCTGCATGGTCTTCCATCCGAGGGTCGCGCATTTGACCCGTGCCGGCATATGCGAGATGCTCTCGAGGGCCGCCGCCTCATCCAGAGACTCGATCTCCTCCGGGCTCGCGGTCGAACGGACCATTCCCATAAAACTCTCTGCCAGCTTAAGTGCCTCTTCCTTATTCTTTCCGATGATCAGATCGAGCATCATATCTGCGGAGGCCTGCGAGATCGCGCATCCCGATCCGTTAAAACTTCCTTCCGTCACGATATCGTCTTCGATCTTCAGCTGCAGGGAAATGTCATCGCCGCAGCTGGGGTTTACTCCCTGCAGGATCATCGTCGGATTCTCCAGGTCCCGCTTGTGCGCCGGATGAAGGTTATGCTCGTTTACGATCTCACGATACAGATCCTTAAGTTCCAAAACCAAGCCACCCCCTGATCTTCTTTGCCGCTTCGAGGAAACGTTCCGCCTCCTCCTCGGTATTATAGAAATACACGCTGGCTCTCGCCGTCGCGCGAAACTCCATCCCACACTTTTCCTGCAGGTATTCCATCAGCGGCTGCGCGCAGTGATGGCCCGCACGGATCGCGATCCCCTCCTCATCCAGCACCGTCGATACGTCATGCGGATGACAGCCGTCGACATGGAACGTCACGATCCCGCTGTGTTTTTCCGCATCTTCCGCGCCGTACACATGCACGTGAGGGATACTGCGCATCCCTTCCAGCAAGATCTTTGTCACCTTTTTTTCCTGTGCCGCGATTTCTTCATAGCCGAGCTCCCGGATGTAATCGATCGCAGCCGCCAGTCCCACCGCATCCGCGGCATTGACCGTGCCTGCTTCAAACTTATGCGGCAGCTCCGCGTAGGTCGCGCTGTCCCGCTTTACATATTCGATCATCTCACCGCCGGTCAGAAACGGCGGCATCTTTTCCAGAAGTGCTCTCCTGCCGTAGAGAACACCGATGCCCATGGGGCCCAGCAGCTTATGTCCGGAGAATGCATAAAAGTCCGCCCCGAGCGCTTTGACATCCGTCGCCTGATGCGGCAGTCCCTGCGCTCCGTCCACGACCAGGATCCCGCCCGCAGCATGGACGAGCTCACCCGCCCGTTTCACCGGATTGGAAACGCCGAGTACATTGGAGACCTGTCCCATCGCGACGATCTTCGTCTTTTCCGTGATGGCGTCCGTCAGCATCTTTTCGGTGATCGTACCGTCCGTCTCCGGCTCGATATATTTTAAGACCGCTCCCGTCGCGCGGCAGACCGCCTGCCAGGGCAGGATGTTGCTGTGATGCTCCATCACCGTCACGACGATCTCATCGCCTTCCTTCAGGAAATGCATCCCGTAACTGTACGCCACGAGATTGAGCGACTCCGTGGTATTGCGTGTAAAGATGATCTCCGCATCCTCCGCAGCCCCGATAAAACCGGCTACCGTATGGCGTGCCGCTTCATAGGCATCCGTCGCCTCCACGCTCCAGCGGTACAGACCGCGCAGCGGATTGGCATTCCGGCTGCGGTAAAAATCTTCGATCGCTTCGAGCACGCACTTCGGCCGCTGACTGGTCGCCGCATTGTCGAAATAAATGATCCTCTCGTCGTTCAGGATCGGAAAATCCTTCCGTATCGTTTTTACATCCATACTGTTACTGTCTCTCTTTCTATGTCCTGCAGTATCCTTCGCAGTCCGGATTCTTGCAGAATACACGGTTTAAATATGCACCGATCGCATCTTTCATGATCTCATCCGGGATGCGCTCGGATACACGCGCGATCTTGGCCCGTATCATCATCTCCTGTGCCGTCTCCGCACTGATGCCGCGGGTCTGCATGTAAAAGAGCATCTCGGGCGACAGTCTTCCGATCGAGACCGCATGCCGGCCGCTCACGTTTTCCTCTTCCCCGAGGATCATCGGATTTGCTTTGTTTACGGTATCCGCCCCCAGTACCAGGATGCTCTCCGCCTCATCTCCGACGGCATCCGTACTGCTCTGACGGAAGTCCAGCGTCTCGCGCGAGATCTTTTTCGCATTGTCGAGGAGCACGCCTTCAAAGAACATCTGTCCCTCCGTCTTCTTTCCGCGGAAGGTATCGACGTAATTGAAATCCAGGAACGAATCTTTCAGTCCGAGATATCCCATATCCGAGCGGAAACGGCTCCTGTCCCCGTACTGGTCGGCATACATGCCGGTATATACTTTCGCCGCTCCGAGCTCCAGCTGGGTATAGTTTACATCCGCCTGACGGTACAGACGTACGCCGCAGTCATCGAAAAAGACGAAGCCCTTCGGCAGCATCTGCAGACTGACCAGGTGGACGCGTGCGCCCTCCTCCGCGATGACTTTCACGGACGACCCGGCAAAGCCGCTGCCCTCCGTCCCGGTAAAGTAACGGATCAGCGTGACCTCGCTGTAACGCTGTGCATGGATCACGAGCGCATCCAGCGATACCGCACCGTCTTCATACTCGTAATGCAGAAGGACCGGTTTTGCGACCTTCTGCTGCTCTGCGATCGTCAGTACACGGACCGGCGTATCGTTTTCCTCCAGAAGCGCATCGATCTCCGCTCCCATACCCGTAGGAAAAACCTGTCCGGCATAGACCGGGTACTTGCCCGCGACCACCGCTTCCTGCGGAAGCTTTTCCTCCGTGATCTGCGACGGCAGACGGTCCGATAAAGTGACGCCCGCCGGCAGTTCCGGCATCGCAAGGCGGTCCTTCCATGCGGGAACCGACCCGGCAAATGACATCTCTGCCGTATTGAAATCCAGTTTATTCCAGGTTAAGACCGGTAAATGATTGACTGTCCTGCTCATCCCGTCTCCATCTCCAGTTTGATCAGATTGTTCATCTCCGCAGCATACTCCAGAGGAAGCTCCTTGCTCACGGGATTTGCAAACCCGCTGACGATCATCGCCCTGGCCTCCGCCTCGCTCACGCCGCGGCTCATCATATAGAAGACCGCCTCATCGCTGATACGGCCGATCTTTGCTTCATGTCCCACATCCGCGAGATCGGTACGCACATCCATCGCCGGGACCGTATCGGAGCGCGAGATGCTGTCGAGCATGAGGGAGCCGCAGTTGATCGACGCTTTGGATCCCTCCGCGCTTTTGCGGATCTCCACCGAGCTGCGGTAAGTATTGATCCCGCCGCTCTTCGTAATGGACTTCGTATCGATGAAGGAGGAAGTGTTTTTCCCGATGTGGATCATCTTCGCGCCGGTATCAAGATTCTGTCCTTTTCCGGCGAAGGTGATGCCGGTAAACTCCCCGTGGGAATGGTCGCCCTTTAACACCGAGGTCGGATAGAGATAGGAAACATGCGAGCCGAAGGATCCGGAGATCCACTCGATCGTTCCGCCCTCTTCGCAGATCGCGCGCTTGGTGTTCAGGTTATACATATTCTTCGACCAGTTTTCGATGGTCGAGTAGCGAAGATGCGCATTTTTGCCGACATACAGCTCCACACAGCCCGCGTGGAGATTTGCGATATTGTACTTCGGCGCGGAGCAGCCCTCGATGAAGTGGACGTCCGCCCCCTCGTCGATGATGATGAGCGTATGCTCAAACTGTCCGGCGCCCGGTGCATTCAGCCGGAAGTACGACTGCAGCGGGATCTCCACCTTTGCCCCCGGAGGCGCATAGACAAAAGATCCGCCCGACCATACCGCACCGTGAAGTGCCGCAAACTTGTGGTCCGTCGGAGGGACGAGCTTCATGAAATGCTCCCGCACCATTTCCGAGTATTCTCCGGTGAGTGCGCTCTCCATATCGGTATAAACGACGCCCTGTTCTTCCACGTCCTTGCGGACATTGTGATAGACCAGTTCCGAATCGTACTGGGCGCCGACACCCGCCAGTGCTTCCCTTTCCGCCTGCGGGATCCCGAGCTTTTCAAACGCATTCTTGATATCCTCGGGAACCTCTTCCCAGGATCCTTTCATCCCCGTCTTCGACCGGACATAGGTAACGATATGATCTATATCCAGTCCGTCGATGGGCGGCCCCCAGTCCGGGACCTCCAGCCTGCGATAGATCTCCAGGGACTTCAGACGAAAGTCCAGCATCCAGTCAGGATCATTCTTTTCCTTTGAGATCTGACGCACGATCTCCTCGGTCAGACCCTCATCGACTTTTATGAAATCCTCATCCCGCTCTTCGTCTTTAAAATCATAAAGACCGCGCTCCACATCCGCCAGGAGCGTGTCCTGCGATCCTTCCGCAAGATCGATGGGATTGTCTTTTCTTGCCTCTGCCATGTTTCCGAATCCTTACCCAAGTCCTTCAAAGCCGTGCTCGTTGATCGCATCCACCAGGGAAGCGTCACCGCTCTTTACGATCCAGCCGTCCTTGAGCACATGTGTGTAATCTACCTTCAGTGCCTCCAGGATCCTGGTGCTGTGCGTGATGATGAGGAGCGTGCCGCCGTTTTTCTGGAAGATCTCGATCCCTTTCGACACGGTGCGGACCGCATCCACATCCAGTCCGGAATCTGTCTCGTCGAGGATCGCAAACTTCGGCTGCAGCATCAGCATCTGAAAGATCTCTGCTTTTTTCTTTTCTCCGCCGGAGAAGCCGACATTCAGATCACGCTCGACATAGGAAGCATCCATGTTCAGGAGCTTCAGCGTCTCTTCGATCTGTTTTTTGAATGCGAATACCTTGACCGGCTTGCCCGTGCGCTCCCGGATCGCTCCCCGAAGGAACGCCTCCAGTGAAAGCCCGGGGACCTCCAGCGGGTTCTGGAACGACATGAACAGTCCTGCTGCCGCACGCTTATCCGCCGAAAGACCGATGAGTTCTTTCCCTTCAAAAAGGATGCTGCCGCCGCCGACCGCGTAAACCGGATTTCCCATGATCACGTTGCCGAGGGTCGATTTCCCTGCTCCGTTGGGGCCCATCAGAACGTGGGTCTCTCCCGCTTTTATCTCCAGATCCACCCCGTGCAGGATCTCTTCTTCCTCGATCCCCGCACGCAGATCTTTGATCTCCAAAATCTTCTCTGCCATTTTTCTTATCCTTTCATTCCGGCGCATCCGGAACCCGCCGCAATGCGCTCAACGATTTAGTGTATCATATGTTACCGTTCCCCGCAAGTCATGGCGGTCCTGCGCTCAATCCTCCCCGGCGTTCTCCAGGAAAATCTCCAGGAGCCGTTTTGCACGGTGCTTCCAGCGGTGCGCCTCTTCATAGCGCATCCGGCCCTGTCCCGCGATCCCGGCGAGCAGCTCCGGGGACCGGAGAAGCTCTCCCAGTACTTCCGGCGTATCCTCCCGGAAGCGGATGCAGTCCACTCCGTCCGTAAACTCTTTTTCGATGTACGCATTCGTATCCGTGAGTGCGGCGACGCCGTTGGCCATCGCCTGAAAGATCCTGTCATGCGTTCCCGCAACAAATCCCGGGAGGAGATTGCACAGGACGCGGAACGATGCGATCACCTCCTGGCATTCGTTATAATCGAGTCCGTCGATGCGCGTGACATTTCGCATCCCGTCCAGTTCCCGGCACTGATCCCAGTCGTTTCCGAGGATCCAGAGCGGCAGTCCCGCATTTGCAAGCGCAAGGATGCGCTGTTTTCTCTGTACGGCCCTCACATAGATATCCGCGGGATAGCAGCGGTTTAAAAGGACCGGGATCTCTTCCTCCGCCAGCGCTTTGGCCCCGTGGCTCGTCGCCGCCTCATAAAACGCCTCTTCCGGCGTCAGCACACTCTCCTCGGCATTCAGTTGCAGCAGCTGGTCCGTCATCTCCCACATGATCCGCTGCTCCTCCGCCGTGTGCTCCTCGATCTGTGCGGCATATTTTTCCGGCGGATAATAAGTTCCGGCAAAAAGAATGCCGTTCTTCTTCTTTTCAAACGGAAGCTGGGTCAGGGCACGCATGCCGGTCAGCGGCAGAAAGCTGACGCTTTTTAAATGAGGATAGTATTTCCTCGCATACTCCGCATGCGTTCCGTCGACGCAGATCGCGTGAAATCTTTTCAAAGGAAGTTTCAGGATCGGATGATGATAGAGCGGATGATCCACGATATAATCATAAAACGGCGCATCGATCTGATCGAGGAAACGTTCTTTCCCCGCCATGGCTCTCGGCATCGTCGAATTGAAATCCAGAACGGCGAGATACTCTCTTCCGATATACTTCGCCAGCGTAAGACCGGCATCCTCCATCGTGAGCAGGTTGCAGATCTCGGTCTCGACTCCGAGACCGTTTAATTCCATCGCAAGCTGCTCCGCAAAGCAGGCGTTCGACGCATAGCAGAGATAACGGGCGACAAAGATCAGTACTTTCCTGCGCATCGTTTCCTCTCAGTGATATTCCGTCAGTTTCATATACTCATCCAGCTGCAGCAGGCACTCGTTGCGGAAGCTGTCGTAAGCATGCAGCACTATCTTTCCGTCGATGAGCATGATGTCGTTGACATAGTAATACCCGGCATCCGACAGACGGATCGTCCTGGTCTCCCCGTTCGTGACATCCACGCGCGCGATCGTTTCCCAGTCGTCTACGGTGAAATATGCATATTTTCCGGAGTAGCAGACATTGTAGGAATCCGATCCCGTTCCGTCCATCACATCACCGATCGTATATTCCCGTCCGTTCTCGATATCGATCGCATGCAGTGCGACCGTTCCGTCCGTATAATCATGGGCCACATGGAAGATCATGTTATTCTCGATCTGCGCCACGTCGCATTCGTAGGAATAATTGATCTTGTCGATCACGTATCCGTACTCCGCGCCGGTGATCGCATCGATCATCTCCCACGCTTCTCCGTCGTAAACGAAGATCATGTCCTCATAGAGTTCAAAGCAGTAGACTCCGTAGCTCCAGATCTCCTCCGCCTTCAGCGAGTTCAGATCAAGGCGCACGATCTTTGCATAGTCCGTATAATAAAGTGCATCGTCACTTAAGAAGAAATCTTCCACCTCATCACGGAGCAGTTCCGTCGCAGCGCCGCCGTCAAGCCCGATGCGGCACAGCGACTCGAGCACATAGCCGCTCTCCGTCTGCCTTCCGAGCGTGTAATACAGATAGTCCTCATCCGCCGCAAAGGTTCCGATGAACGATCCGTCCGGTGCCGTTACGAACTCCTCGGAATGGTTCACGTCTCCCGGTGTCTCCGAAATATACAGCACCGGCTGGAAGTAATCCCCGCTCTTAAAGATATAATATCTGTCACTCCCGCTTCCGACCGCGACGAGATAATCCCTGTCATCCACACCTTCCGGTTCCCCGAAGCGGATATTCTCCACGGAGTAATCCGTCCCGGTCACAGCACCGGTATCCGTCACCACGGCCACCGTCTGGCCGGGCTCCTTCTGGAAATGGGCTTCCAGCCTTCCCCGCTGCTCGAGCTCTCCGACCTCCGCCAGGTAATAGTTTCCCCATCCGGAATCATAGATCGCCGCATTCTCTCCGTTGGTCGCCACATACATCGTATAGGTATTGCCGCTTCGCTTGCTGCCGTAGTACAGTTCCTGCGCGACCACCGCATCCACGCGGTAGTAGTCCGCATCTTTCACTGCCGTTTCGATCCCGGCCGCCTCACTGCTCTCAACATCCTCTTTGGTCAGATCCTTGACCGTGATGCTGCCTTTAATATAGTTTTCCGTATCTTCACTGATAAAGAAATACAGATCTCCCTCGCGGGGGAAGTAATATTCTCCGTTTTCCGTTTTCAGTGAGGTCCCGAGCAGGGGAGCGATCTCGTGGTGCGAAGGCTTTTCGTCTTCCTCCTCCGGCTCCTCTTCCTCCTCCGCTTCCCGCCGTCCGCGTTCCGCCTCTTCCTCGGCAACCAGCTTCTGATAAATGGAATCCAGAAACCAGACGAAGCCTCCGATTATGACCAGGGAGATCAGCGTCAGGACGATCACCAGTCCGATCCTGGGTCTGTCGTTCGACACGGGTGCTTTCTTTTCGCGCTTCTTTTTCCGCGACGGTTTTTCCGCTGCGGAGGGTGCCGGCGGAGTATTCGGTTTCGCCGCCTCCGGCTGTATGTCCATGATGTTCGGGAAACGGTAACCGCAGTCTCCGCAGTATTTTGCCGCTTTTCTTAATTGTGCTCCGCATTGCGGACACTGTTTCATCTCACCCATCTTTTCCGTCTCCATCCGTCACTGTGTTTTCCGTTTCCGGCCGTTCTTCCAAAAGTCCTTCGATCTCCGAGATCAGGTGCTCGGTCTCCTCGAGGAGATTGCCGGTATCCTCCTCCTTCAGACCCAGTCCTTCATACGTATAGATAAACTGCGGATTTCCCGCGGTCTGCAGTTTCAACGATCCGCCGTATTTTCGGATCAGGGGAGGCAGGAGATCGACATTGACCGGCGCGGTGCGCTCCATCGTGATGCGGATCTTTCCGATCTTGCCGCGGATGTCCGTCACATGATCCTGTTTCGCCCTGGCTTTGATCCGGGCGATGCGCAAGAGCCGCAGCGCTTCCGCCGGCAGTGAGCCGAAACGGTCCTTCAGCTCGTCCTGCATCTCTTCTTCCTCTTCCCTGCTGCGGATCGCTGCGATCCGCCGGTAGATATCCAATTTCTGCACTTCGTTGACGATGTACTCCGGAGGCAGATACGCATCCACATCCAGATCGATCGTGCAGTCGGTCTCTTCCTTTGCTTCGAGGCCCTTTTCCTCGCGGACGGCTTCCTCCAGCATGCGGCAGTAGAGATCGTAGCCCACCGCTTCGATATGCCCGTGCTGCTGTTTGCCGAGCAGGTTTCCGGCCCCACGGATCTCCAGATCGCGCATCGCGATCTTGTAGCCGCTTCCGAGCTCCGTGAACTCACGGATCGCCGTCAGACGCTTCTCCGCCACTTCCCGCAGCACTTTGTTCCGCCCGTACATCAGAAACGCGTAGGAGGTACGGTCCGAACGCCCGACCCGTCCCCGCAGCTGATAGAGCTGCGAAAGCCCCATCTGGTCGGAATCGTGGATGATCATCGTGTTTACGTTCGGGATGTCGAGTCCGGTCTCGATGATCGTCGTCGAGATCAGCACATCCACTTCCTGCCGGATGAACGCCATCATGATGTCCTCAAGCTGCCGTTCGTTCATCTGCCCGTGCGCAAAAGAAACTCTCGCTTCAGGCACCAGTTCCGCGATCTTTGCGGCGATCGTATCGATGCTGTCGACACGGTTATATACGTAATATACCTGTCCGCCGCGGGACAGTTCCCTGCGGATCGCCTCCCGCACCATCTCCTCGTTGTACTCGCAGACATAGGTCTGGATCGGCAGACGGTTTCTGGGCGGCTCCTCCAGAAGACTCATATCCCGGATCCCGATGAGGCTCATATGGAGCGTCCGCGGGATCGGCGTCGCCGTAAGTGTCAGGACGTCTACGGTTTCCTTTAAATGCTTGATCTTTTCTTTATGCGTTACGCCGAAGCGCTGTTCCTCGTCGATGATGAGCAGTCCCAGATCATGATACTCCACATCCTTGGACAAAAGACGATGCGTGCCGATCACGATATCGACTTTCCCCGCCTTCAGGTCTTTCAGGGACTCGCGGATCTGTGCGCTGCTCCGGAAACGTGAGAGCATGTCGACACGGACCGGATACTGCATCATACGCTCCCGGAACGTGTGGTAATGCTGCTCCGCCAGGATCGTCGTCGGGACCAGATATGCGACCTGCTTTCCTTCCTGCACCGCTTTGAAAGCCGCGCGGATCGCCACTTCCGTCTTGCCGAATCCCACGTCCCCGCAGATCAGGCGGTCCATGACCTTCCCGCTTTCCATGTCTTCCTTGGTCGCGCGGATCGCGTTCAGCTGATCCTCGGTCTCTTCGAACGGGAACATTTCCTCGAACTCCCGCTGCCAGACCGTATCCTCGGAATAGACATATCCGTTTGCCACGCTGCGTTTCGCGTACAGCTCCACCAGTTCGTGCGCGATCGCCGTCACGGACTCCTGGACTTTCGCCTTGGTGCGGTTCCATTCCTGGGTCCCGAGCCGGTTTAAGCGCGGCGGCTTTGCCGTCCGGTCCGCATAGAACTGCACCTTGTCCAGTGCAGTCGCAAGGACATAGAGATTGCCGGAATCCCGGTACTCGATCTTCATGTAATCCTTACGGACCCGTTCGACCTCGATCTCTTCGATCCCGCGGTAGATCCCGACCCCGCAGTCTTCATGGATCACGTAGTCGCCGACTTTCAGATCCCCGACACTCTCGATCCTGCTGCCGCCCGAATACTTCGGACGTTTCCGTTTGGATTTATGCTCGGCCCCGAAGATGTCTGTTTCCGTGATGACCGTGTAGCGCAGCTCCGGATAGGTAAAACCTTTGCGGATGCGGCCGTACCAGGTGACGATCTCTCCCTGCTGCAGCTTTTTCTCCGCGTTCTCAGTGTAGGAGGTGATGATGCCCTCCTCCGTCAGGTCGTCCGCCAGCCGCTTCGCACGGGAGCGCGACGCCGACAGGATCACGATACGGTATTTTTCTTTCTTCAGTTTTTTCAGGTTATCGGAAAGCGCGCGGAAGCTCCCGTTATAGGAGGACAGTGTCCTCGCGTTCACGGCTCGGACCGTCTCGCCTCCGAGCATTCCTTCCGCACATTCCAGAGCGCTCAGCTGCACGCTTCCGTAGTGTCTCAGTTCTTCCAGTACTTCCTCATAGTCCCGCAGAAGCCGCGTCTGCCCGGACAGAAGATATCCTTTCGCCAGGCGGTTCGACATGCTCTCCCGAAACTCCGCCACCACGCCGTCGGCATGCTCCTTCAGCCGCTGCGGTTCGTCAAGGAAGATGCACGGCTTTTCCGAAAAAAGCGACAGGAACGAAGAGGTTTCATCGTAGAAGTAATGCAGATAACTTTCCAGATTAAGCGTCCCCATCCCGTGGATCAGGTAATCCTCAAGTTCCCCGAGCATCCGTTTTAAGCGGTTCCCGGGCTCCAAATCGACGGCTTTATAAAATGCATCGATCCGTTCCTCCGCTTCCTTTTTGATCCGCGCAAACCCGCGCCGCTTCTCCTCTTCACTCAGGATCAGCTCGGATGCGGGATAGATCTCAATGTGCTCCAGGACCTCCACCGAGCGCTGGCTTAAGACATCGAAGCTTCGGACGGACTCGACCGTATCTCCCCAGAGTTCGATGCGGTAGGGGTTCTCGGCCGTCATGTCAAAGATGTCCAGGATCCCGCCGCGGATGCTGAACTGTCCCGGTGCTTCGACCTGGTAATTCTTCTCATAGCCCATCGCGGTGAGTCGTACGGCGATCTCCTGCTCATCCGCCACGGCATCTTTATCGATCGTCAGGACGGAGTCTTTCAGAAGCTCCGCCGGCAGGCACTCCCCGAGCAGCGCATCGAAGGTGGTGACGACAGCCCCCGCCTCGCCGGATGCGATCCGCCTGCACACTTTCAGGCGTTCGGTCGAAAGCTCACGGCCGCTGATGTCCGCCTGGTAAAAGATCAGGTCCTTGGCCGGATAGACCAGCGCCTCCCTGTCATAAAACAGGAACTCTTCACAGATCTCCCTCGCGCGCCGGTCGGACCAGGTCACGATGAGGGGACGTCCGATCCCCTCCGAAAGTGCGCTGATCAGATGCAGCTTATGCGAATCCGCGCTGCCGTTTACGATGCAGGGCGCCCCGCTTTTTAATTTTTCCCTCACCTCCGAAAACCAGGGGATCTCGTACAGAGGTGTATCCAGCAATCTCATTTATTCTTGGTATTGTAACGATTCATGGCCGCCATCGCCCCGTCGCTCAGGATCAGGCCCACGGCAGCAGCCGCTTTGTCAAAAGCTTCTTCCAGGAGCTTCCGGTCATCCTCCGAAGGCTGTCCCAGTACGTAATCCGCGAGGTCCCACTGCGGAGGCTTTTCTCCGATCCCCACGCGGACGCGCAGAAACTCGTCGTGTCCCAGGCAGGCGATGATGCTCTTTAACCCGTTGTGCCCGCCGGCGCTGCCGCGTTCCCGGACACGGATGGTCCCCGGAGGAAGCGAGATATCGTCATAGATCACGATCAGCTCTTTTTTCGTGTCGATCTTGTAGTAATCACTGAGAGCGCGGATGCTCTCTCCGCTGTTGTTCATATACGTCTGCGGCTGTGCAAGGAGTACACGTGTCCCCTCCGCCATGCCTTTTCCGACGACGGCCTTACACTGCTCCGACTCCGCCGCAATGCGGTATCGTTCCGCCAGGGCTTCAATCACGCGAAAGCCCATGTTATGACGCGTTCCGGCGTATTTTTTCCCGGGATTTCCGAGTCCGGCAATAATGACCATAGCGGCTTCATCTTATCAGATTACAGGCGAAAAAACAAGAGACCTGCCCTCCGGCAGGTCTCTCGTATAAGTATTCTTTTCTTCATTCCTCCGGCAGCTCTTCGTATGCCTTCAGAATACGTTGCTGCAAAGCTTCGCGGGTCGCCGAATTGATCGGATGGGCAATATCTTTGTATGTGCCATCCTGTGCTTTTCGACTCGGCATCGCGATGAACAGACCGTGATCGCCTTCGATTACCTTGATGTCATGTATCACAAAGCAGTCTTCAATCGTGACGGAAACAACAGCCTTCAGCTTGCCCTCTTTGTCCACCCTGCGGACTCGAACGTCTGTGATGGTCATGCTGTCAACTCCTTTCCTCGGAGTTGTTACACACTATCCAACTCCTGAAATTGAACAACAACTGCTACTACCGTACCGCCATAGTTGTCAATTCCATGAAGAGTCTATGA
>Ga0310694_10000684_pt1 | contig 42939 bp, 32 predicted proteins | sample 174DNAGHGhighgp2_FD_203884 | JGI IMG/M metagenome (GOLD analysis project Ga0310694, IMG submission 203884) | Sheep rumen microbial communities from Palmerston North, Manawatu-Wanganui, New Zealand - 1742 DNA GHGhigh gp2 (v2) (version 2) | ecosystem: Host-associated > Mammals > Digestive system... | reverse complement strand
CAATTTGCGATGAGAAATGCTGGTAAAAAATATGTTTCTGAAGTATTGGCAAAAAGTAGGGTAAATGTTGCAACTAACCAGTTGATTGAACCAATAGATTTAGGAACGATTTTTAGTTTGGGAGAGTTCAAGGCGATTCAAGTGTTAAGAGACCAAGTAAGAGATCAAATGTATTTTGACAAAAATGGTCTTCCAATAAAAGAAAGGATAGAATCTTTATTGAAAGATATTGATTTGGGATTATGGGACATGTATTTGATGTGGAATTTTGAAGCATACCAAAATGTTAAGACTCAAAATCAAATGGGACAGTTTATCTCCAATTTGCCTCGTTTAGGAACATTCCCTAAGAGTAATTCCTCTGAAGCAAAATCTTTGTTAGATAAGCAATGTGACAAAAGAAGCAACAAGAAACTTCTGAAAAACAAGAATAAAGTATATTAAGGAATCCCAGAATTGAGGAACTTTTTTGTAATTATTGGGAATAATTTGATTAACTTTGCAAAAAGAATAGATTATGGCACTAGCAATAAACATAGAAGACCTGTTGAACAAACAGAAGATAGAGTCCAATAGGATTGAGTTCAAGAAGGGTTGGAATCCGGCAAGCATATACCATAGCGTATGTGCTTTCGCTAATGATTTCGATGATCTTGGCGGTGGATATATAGTGGTAGGTGTTGACACTGATGACGATACGGGTATGGCTATCCGTCCTGTGGAAGGTGTGCCCGTTGAGAAGATTGACGGTATCCTTCAGGAGATGGTTGGCTATAACAATAAGATGTCACCGTATTATTTGCCCAGAACGAGCGTTGAAGAGGTGGATGGAAAACAGGTACTTGTTATTTGGTGTCCTGCTGGCATCAATAGGCCATATTCTGTACCTGAGAATGTGACAGCGAAGAATGGTAGTAAGGAGTACTTCTATATTCGTAGCGGTACGAGTAGCATCATTGCCAAGGGTGAGGTGCTGGACGAACTGCGGGAGTTGGCAAGTCGCGTGCCGTTTGATGAAAGGGGTAATCCCGACATCAAAGTGGAAGATATATCAACGTTGCTGCTTCGCGAATACCTGGTGAAGGTTGGCAGCAAACTGGCCAATGAACTATATCAGCGGCCATTGGAAGAGATTTTGGAACAGATGGACTTGTATGTTGGGCCATCAGAGAACCGTTCGCTGAGGAATGTTGCCGCTATGATGTTCTGCGAGAACCCGGGTAAGTTCTTCAAACGGACACAGGTGGAAGTCGTGTTCTTCCCTGAAGGACGGTTGGCAAATCCTAACAATCTCTATGAGGCTCCTGTCATTACTGGTTCCGTGACACAGATTATTGAACGGACACTGGAATACCTGAATCGCATGGTGGTGATGCAGTCCATCATTAAGCCCAAGAATGATAACCACAGTATTAAGTTCTACACCTATCCCTATCAGGCATTGGAGGAAAGTATTACGAACTCGCTTTATCATCGCGATTATCGGGAGTGGGAGCCTGTAGTAATCACTGTTGAACCGAAGAGTATTACCATTCAGAACGTTGGTGGACCAGACCGCAGCATCCCTGCTGCTGATATCAGTCGCGGTGAACTGCTTATCTCTAAACGTTATCGTAACCGTCGTTTGGGCGAATATCTGAAGGAATTGGAGTTGACCGAAGGACGAAGCACTGGTATTCCCACCATCCAGAATGTGCTGAAGGCCAATGGATCGCCTCGTGCTATCGTAGTCACAGATGAAGAGCGCACCTTCTTCCGCATCACCATCCCCTGCCATGAGGCTGCTGGCAATATCATTGCTGACATAGCCAGTAAAGATAATCATGACCCAAAAGATGGCCCCAAAGACGGCCTAAAAGAACTAACTGACAGACAGAAAGTGATAGTTGAAATGATAATTGCTAATCCTTTCTTATCTGCAAAGACAATTTCGGAAAAGATGTCGGAAAAGATGTCGGAAAAGATGTCGGAAAAGGAAGGTGTCAATGAGAGAACCATCGAAAGGGATATTGCCAAACTGAAGAAATTGGGTGTTCTCACTCGTGAAGGTGGGCGCAAGGAAGGCAAATGGGTCATTAATAATAAATACCAATGATAACAACTGATTTTACCAATCATAAAGGGATGAATGTGATTGGATTATTATGGCTCTTTGTGAACTCAAGCCCTATTGCATTGATGGAACAACTTAAAAATGTTCCATCAATGTTCCATCAAAATTAGAAGGTATTGGAATTGAAAATCCCTGCAAATGCTTGATTTGCAGGGATTTGCTTTGAGGGGTGCCCGGACGGACTCGAACCGTCGACATTCAGAACCACAATCTGACGCTCTAACCAACTGAACTACGGGCACCATGTGAATGATCACTGCATCACCTTTTGGGTTTTGCGGGTGCAAAGGTACATCAAAAAATCGAGACTGCCAAACTTTTGCGTTTATTTTTTCAAAAAAGTTGGAAACAAAGTACAATTTGAGGATTATTACACCACTTTTTATAAAAAAAATGAAAAAAGGGAATGATATAATCAGAAAAATGGGTAACTTTGCGCAAAAATATTGATATGGGAAAAGGAAAGTTGGCAAAATTTGCCGATATGGAAACATATGAGAATGTGTTTCAGTATCCCTTCTCGGTAGTGAGCGACGTGCCGTTTACTATGCGAGGTCGTTGGCGTGAGCTCTATTTCAAGAACGACAACCCTATAGTTCTGGAGTTAGGTTGCGGAAAGGGTGAATATACCGTGGAGTTAGCAAAGCGCTACCCGCAGACGAACTTTATTGGCGTGGACATCAAGGGAGCACGTATGTGGACGGGGGCAACGCAGGCTCTGCAAGGAGGGTTGAGGAACGTGGCCTTCCTTCGCACTAACATTGAGATTATCGACCGTTTTTTCGCTTCTGACGAAGTGCAGGAGATATGGCTTACGTTCAGCGATCCCCAGATGAAGAATCCACGCAAGCGCCTGACAAGCACTTACTTCATGGAACGCTATCGCCGTTTCCTCATAGACAACGGCGTCATCCATCTGAAGACCGACTCCAACTTCCTGGCTACCTATACGAACTACATGGTGGAGCATAACCAGCTGCCTGTAGAACTGAAGACCAACGACCTCTACAAGGAGGAAGGCAACGAAGCTTTCGCTGAGGCAGCTTCTATCCAGACATACTACGAGTCCATGTGGCTGGCACGCGGACTGGCCATCAAATACCTGAAATTCCGACTGCCGCACGAAGGGGTGTTGGAAGAGCCGGAAATTGAAATAGAACTGGATGACTACCGCAGTTATCACCGCACAAAGCGCAGTTCGCTTGAGACTGCGAAATAACAAGAGTTTTGAGATTAAAGAATTGAGATTTTAAGTTTTTTGATATGAAGTACTCTGATAGGATAAAAGGGTTGGACAAAGGGCTCATTCTCTTTTGCCTTTTCACTATTTTACCTTTCACATCGTCTGCCCAAGAGCTGACGGTAACGGTAGATACGGTAGGCCAGCTGGCCAGCAAACTGACTGAGGACATCCGTTTCACGATGTCCGAACTAAAGGTATGCGGTCCGCTTAACGGCAACGACTTCAGGATCTTGCAATCCATTGCCGGGCGCACGAAGCCCCGACGAGCCAGCGACCATAAGCTCCTGGTGCTCGACCTCTCAGAAGCCACCGTTCCTGAGAACAAAGGTGGATTCCGTACTCGCGAAGGGGTATTGCCTGCAGCCTTGTTTATCAACTGCAAGGACTTGGAACGCGTGATACTGCCCAGCGATCTGGTGGAGATAGGCCGTAGCTGCTTCAGCGGCTGCACCAACCTGAAAACCGTGACGCTGCCTGAGACGCTGTCCATTATTGGCGAATATGCCTTCAATGGCTGCCCTACCCTTTCAGACATCACTCTGCCTCAGTCCATGCAAGCCATCAAGGGCCATGCCTTTGACGGATGTTCTTCACTGGAATGTATTGACCTTCCTGAGAATCTTACCACGCTGGAAGAGTATGCCTTCAACAACTGTAAGATGTTGGAAACGGTAAATATTGAGGGGCAGATTAATCGCATTAGCAAGTCTGCATTCATGGGGTGTGAACGCATAAAAGAACTGGCCCTACCCCAGTCGGTCACCTATATTGGCAGCGATGCCTTCAAGGGTTGCGCTGCCATGGAGACAATCGATATGCCCGATGCGCTATCTGAAATAGAGACAAATGCCTTTGAGGGCTGTATCAGTCTGCGCAAGATGGAGCTTGGCACCGTATCATCCATAGGAAGCGAGGCCTTTAAAGACTGCACGAGCATGGGGTCATTACGTGTGGAAAACGTGAAGCGCATAGGTGTAAGTGCTTTCCAGAATTGCAGCAGTCTTCAAGATGTCAGCATAGAAGGCGTATTGTCGGCCATCAGTTCAGAAGCATTTTCCAGTTGCACAAGCCTCAGCTCCATCAGCCTGCCATCAACAATCAAGGCCATAGGAGCAGATGCATTTTACGACTGCAAATCGTTGACTAAGATAGAATTGCCTGCCTCGCTGTCGAATATCGGCAATCGAGCCTTTATGAACTGCGCCAGCCTGATGCAAGTCACCATTCCCAAGCTGACGAAGAAAATGGGCAGTAGCGTCTTTGAAGGATGCATCTCCTTGGACAGTGTCTCGATAGAAGGTTTCATTGACAAGCTGGATGACAACGTATTTCGCAATTGTCACTCGCTACGCATCGTGAACCTGCCCGTATCTGTCAAGAGCGTTGAAGACAATGCCTTCCAGGACTGCCCCTCACTCATCGCTATCGACTTACCTATCTCAGTGAACAAGATTGGAGACAATGCCTTTGAGAAATGCGCATCGCTGACAACCATGATTATCCCTGCTGCCTGTAAGTCCATTGGCAGTGCAGCTTTTCGCGAGTGTAGCGGACTGACACGCATAGAATTCCCTGCAGCGCTCAAGAAGATTGGAGGTAATGCGTTTGCGAAATGTGCCTCGCTGAAAGACATTGCATTCAGTTCACCCGTACCACCCACGATTAGTCCTACCTCATTCAGAGGCCTTGTGGCTGTAGCCTGTACGCTACAAGTACCCAAAGGTTCCAGAAACGCTTACGCCAAAGACAAGACGTGGAAGAAAATAGCCAAGATCATAGAACAATAAACTTGAACAAACAAGAGAAATGACATTATATCCAAAACTTATCATAGATGCGCTTGCCACAGTAACGTATGCCGGCACAAAGAAAAACTTGGTTGATAGCGAGATGATAGCCGACACGCCCAGCATTAACGGGCAGAAGGTGAAAGTGGTGTTGCTGTTTCCACGCGACACTGACCCTTTCTTGAAATCAACTGTCAAGGCAGCCGAGGCAGCCATCAAATACCACTGTGGACAGGACGTAGAAGTAACCATAGAGACGGAATTCAAGTCTAAACCGCGTCCAGAAGTGGAGAAACTGCTCCCAGGAGTGAAAAACATCATTGCCGTAAGTAGCGGCAAGGGAGGCGTTGGAAAATCTACCGTATCGGCCAATTTGGCTATCGCACTGGCTCGTCTGGGCTATAAAGTGGGGCTGTTGGACACTGACATCTTCGGTCCGTCGATGCCTAAGATGTTCCATGTGGAGGATGCCCGTCCCTATGCTGTCAATGTGGACGGTCGTGACCTGATCTGTCCTATCGAGCAATACGGTGTCAAGCTGCTCAGCATCGGGTTCTTTGTCAATCCAGATACTGCTACACTTTGGCGAGGCGGCATGGCTACCAGTGCGCTGAAACAGCTCATTGCCGATGCCGACTGGGGCGAGTTGGACTACTTCATACTGGATACGCCTCCTGGCACCAGCGACATACACCTGACACTGCTACAGACACTGAGCATCACTGGCGCAATCATCGTCAGCACCCCACAACAGGTGGCATTAGCCGATGCACGCAAGGGTATAGATATGTATCGCAACGAGAAAGTCAATGTGCCTATCTTGGGATTGATAGAAAACATGGCTTGGTTTACACCTGCCGAACTGCCTGAGAACAAATACTACATCTTTGGCAAGGAAGGCTGCAAGAAACTGGCAGAAGAAATGAACGTGCCACTCTTAGCCCAGATACCTATTGTACAGAGCATCTGCGAGAGTGGAGACGAGGGTGCACCTGCTGCCACCAAGGTGGACACGATGACGGGACAGGCTTTCATCAACCTGGCACAGGCTGTGGTCACTGTGGTTAACCGCCGCAACAAAGAGATACCAAAGACAAAGATTGTGGGGGTCAATTAAGAAGGAGAAACAAGAAACAGAGTATAAGAGGCGACAAGACTATTCTTGTCGTCTCTTTTTCATTTCGCGATAGCGCCAATAAGCATCGTGACGGGCCAGGTAAATCTGGTAGCCGTAAACCACACATGCCAGCCAGAAATACACAAAGGTATGTAACCACAGTATATGCAACTCCGTAGAGACATCGCTGATGGTGGCACCCATTGAGTTAAGACGCACATAGGCCTTCACGCCAAACGTGGATGGGAAAACCCAAGACACGCCCTGCCAGAACCCAGGGATGTTGCTCTGCGGCCAACTGACACCTGTAAGGAACAGCAGCGGAACAGAAATAAAGACCATCAGCAGCATCACGTTCTCACGATACCTCACAATACACGACACCACAATGCCAAAGAAGATACATGCCAACGTATATGGCAACATCAGTGCAAGGAGTGGTTGCCAAGCGGCCAGTTGGGGGAAGTGAAACAGTCGGGGTACGACAATCACCAGCCAGGCACCCATGATAGCATATATCATAAAATAGCATAGCGATTTGCCCAGGACAATACGGAACGCGTTCTGATAGGGACGCGAAACAGGTATCAACTGGTGGTAACGGTTGCGTTCTCGGGCCGTACCTGCCGACATACCTATACCTAACACTAACGTCTGTTGCAGAATCAGTATCAGCACACCTGGCAACAAAAACGAGCCATAACCTCCCTGGGGATTGAAGATAGGCACATCAGCATAATCCAGCGGACGCGCAGAGATGGCCTCCTCGCGACTCGTGAAATGCCGCCCTAACTTCGTCTGTATCTCCGTACCCATCTGCATAGACACCAATTGGGCGGTCTGGAAGAGGGCTTTATAGGTCAGCATCAGACTCATATCGCAATAGACGCTGATGGTGCCTTGCTGCATACGATAGACGTTTGACTCAAAATCGCTTGGTATCAGATAGATGCCTTTTACAAGCTGACGACTCACCAGTGACTTGGCTTCATCCAAGTCCTGTGCATAATATGCCACTTTCACATCGGCAGAAGCATCGCACATACGGATAAACTGTCGCGAGAGAGATGTGTGCGACTGATCCACCACAGCCACAGGTACATCATGCACCGTCTCGTTATTGTATATCCAAGAATAGAGCAGAGGATAGATTAATGGTACGATGATAAAGAAAATAAGCATCCCCTCATCCTTGAACACCTGTTTCAGCTCTTCACGCCAGATAAAAAAGGTGTCATTAATCTTCCTTCTGAAACTGTTACGGTATATAGACATAAGTCAGCATTGCGTTCTTGATTTTCTTAATGACCAGCCAAGGCATCAGTATGAAGGCTACCAATGCGGCAAAGTGGAACCATGCTTCAAGCAGTGGGAAGCCGTTGAATACCGTAATCTGGTATAACATATAGTAATGGCGCAGAGGAAACAGCCATGAGAGCGACTGAAGTGCGCCGTCCATACCCATTACAGGGAAAGCTGAACCTACCATCGAAAAACTGAGCACAGCCCATAGCGAACACACACTCATGGACATACGGAGCGAAGGCATCAGTCCGAAGGCGAAGATGCCAAAGCCCTGAGCTGCCAACACCTGCATGAGACCAAGCAATATCATCATCCAGGAACTGCCCTGATGAGGGAAGTGAAGCACATAGAACACATAGTATTCATAGCCATAGACCAGTGCCAGCCATATCAGTGTATGGGGCAGGAATTTTCCTATCGTGGCAACAACAATGCGGTTGTCGGCCTTTTCCAGCCACTCTTTTGATGTTCCGAACTTTAATTCTGTACCAAGTGAATAAGCAGATATCAGAAGGATAAACAGTATGATGACACCTGGCACCAGCATCGTTGACAAATAAGAGTTATAGCTGGTCCAGGGGTTCGCAATCTGATGCAGGTCTATGCGGATGGGTTGCAGGAAAGCCTGTATCTGTGCATCGGTAAATCCTTTAGCCCGCATCGTGGCTTGACCTACTGCTGCCGATCCCAACGTACTGATAGTCTTCAAATCCTTCATCAGCAGGGCGCCAGAAGCCAGCGTCGTATAGGAATAATAAAACGATATCTTGGGTTGGCGACCTGCCATCAGGCTCTCTGTTGTGCCTTTCGGAATATAAAGGAACGCATAGATCTTGTTCTCCTGAATATCACGTCGAGCCTCAGAAACACTTGGATAATGAGCCACCACCTTTGACATCTGGAAAGCATCAAGTCGCTGCACCAATGAACGCGACGTAGACGTGTTATCCAAGTCTACTACGCCCACCGGCATATCTGTAGGCAGTCCGTCATCCATCATTGAGGTGAAGAAAATCATCACCATCAAGGGAAAGGCCACCATGCAGAACAAATAAATATGGTTCCGTTTAAGGATTCCCAATTCTCGCAGTCCTACCTCGTATATTAATCTCAGCGTCTTCACTCTATAGCGGCAGCAAATTCTTCACTCTTCACTCTTCACTCTTCACTTAATAATCAGCGACATACCCGGACGCAGACCTTCCATCTTCTCCACAGGACGTGCTTTCACCTCAAAGGTCTTCAGGTCATACTGGCCATTGGCCTTCGTTGCCTTCCATACGGCATACGAACCCTGGTCCTTCATGTGATACACCTTCATCTTCACCTCTTTATTAAAGGCGGGTACAAAAGCCGTGAACTCAGTACCTATCTCCATACCGTTCAGCTGATCCTCACGTACATTAAAAGTACCCCACATATCGTTCATCATCGAGATGGTCATAATGGGGCTGCCTGTACCTACCAGTTCGCCCACCTTCGGATAGATGCTGCTCACCTCACCGTCCATCTGGGCTGTCTGTACGGTCTCGCCAATATAAGCGTTAACTTCCTGTACAGCACCCTTGGCACGGTTCAACTGAGCCTGTGCAGCCATCTTCTCTTCCTCGCGGGCACCATTGACGGCCATGTCATACTGACTCTTGGCAGCTTTCATCTGGGCTTCCGATGCCTTGAAATAAGCCAGAGCCTCATCACGCTTCTGTGCACTCACCACGCCCTCGTCGAACAGACGCTGTACGCGGTTGTAGGATTTCTCAGCAATCTCCAATGCGGCAGAAGCTTGCTGATACAACTGGTAGGCACCCTGCACCTGCTCTTTACGGGCACCGTTCTTTGCCATCCGATCCAATGCGGCGGCACCGTCCTCAACCCCCTGAGCCTGCATCATCTTGGCACGCACCTCAGGCGCATCGAGAATAGCCAGCGTGTCGCCGGCATGAACGAAGTCACCCTCCTTCACACGGATTTCAAGTATACGGCCTGGTACCTTGCTCGACACACGATACTCGGACACTTCCACTTGACCCTGAATAATCTCCGGGTCGCGGCCCAGTGCGAAATAGCCGATGAGAGCCACTACGATAACAACTGCTGCAAAGCCTACAATGGCATACAGAATGTTATGATGCTGTTTTTTTGCTTGATTACTCATATCTGATAATGCTTAATTCTTAATGCTTAATGCTCAATGCATAATTCTTAATGCTTAATGCTCAATGCTTAATGCTTAATGCTTAATTAATAGAGGGTTCCTAATGCTTTGTTCAGCTCAACCTGACTCAGTTTCACGGCTATCTGCGCATCAATCAGCTGGGATTGTGCCTGTAGCCAGGCTGTCTGTGCCTCCATCACAACAGTGGGAGCAATGACCCCTTCCTTAAAGCCCAGATTGGCAGTACGCAAGTTCTCTTCTGCTTTTTCTATACCTGACTGAGCCATCGTCAGACGTTTGTTAGCCTCATCTACCTTGAAGGTATTCTGGTTCACTTGCAACTCTATTTTTTCGCGTGCCTCCTCCAGTTCCAAGTTGGCAATGGCCGTTGCACCTTTCGAGGCACGAACCTTATAAGCCACATCACCCCAGTTCCACAAGGGTACGCGAACCAACAGGCCCACATTCCAGAAGCCTCCGAATTTCTTCTCAAAGCCGTTCATTACATTGGGATTACTCACGGCATAGCCTCCCATCAGTGCAACCTGTGGCAAGTTACCTGCTTTCAGTATTTTCGTTGCCTGTTTCGACATATCAACGGTATTACCCAGCATTTTCAGTTCCGGACGGTTTTCTATGGCTTGTGCCACGTCTAACTGTGGCTGCAGGGTCACTACCGCAAGATTCTCTGAATCCTCATCGGCCAGTGTGATCTGCTCGTCCATTGGGAGTCCCACCATCTGACAAAGCAGCATCTTCGACAGTACCAGTCCGTCGTTCACGCGTTGCAACGTCATCTCGGCCTCGTTGACCTTTACACTGACACTGAGTCCCTCACTACGTGTGGCCACTCCTTCTTCTATCATGCGTTGCACGTCGCTGTCGAACTTCTTGATCAATTCCAGATAGCTCTCAGCCAGGCGTTTTTTGTTTTTCAGCGATACAACCTGCCAGTAGGCCTGGTCTGTGGAGTAAATCACGCTCTGCCGGCGTATGCTGGCAGAATTAGCGGCAAAGTCCTCGTTCAGGTCAGCCAGCTTATTCAAGGCAACGATGCTTCCTCCAAGGAATACGGGCTGCGTCACCAGCACAGAACCAGCAAAGATATGGCGGGTGTCCGTGCGGAAAGCATCCACAATCTTCTGTCCTTCGGTATCCAGCAAGCCAGCCATATTCGTGGCACCCTGCGTCAAAGACTGCTGCACCTGTGCACCCATCTGTTGGATAGCTTCTACAGGCGCGCCCAGCTGTCCCAGCATATTGCCCAACTGTCCCATGACATTCTGGACTCCACCACCCAAACCCGATAATGCAGGCAGGGCATTTGTTCCCAGATTGGACAAATTGCTCTTTTGCTCATTGTTTAAAATGGAAATCTCCTCGCTCGTAAACTGATATGAGCCTATCGCACTGACGTGGGGCAGATATTTCGTACGGGCCGATTTCCTAAGGTTAGCGGCTATGTCCTGCTTCAGTTGCTGCACCCCTATCTGCTTATTGTTTCGCAGAGCCATTGCACGGCAACTGTCCAGACTCAGTAAATGCTGAGCCGAAGCTGGCGTAACGCCAACAGCCAATAGCCAATAGCCAATAGCAAGAACTTTCTTCATAAATTATTCAAAGATAAAGGTTTTCGTTCCTATCATATTGCCATCGGCAAAGATGCTCACACGATACTGACCGGCATCGAGGAATTCATTCACTTGCCAATAAGTCTGTACGTTGATTTCTTCGCCTGTATATTCCACCACCTTCTTCATCGAGTATTCCAGCTGACGGTTCTCGTATGGGAAAGTACCCGCTGTCAGTATCTGTCCGGCAGGTGTCTGTATACGCACATAGAGCGTACGGTTACCGTTGGTTGCCGTCACGTTGCGTGCTATGTTGAAGCCCACTTGAATGGTCTTGCAGTCCTTCATCTTCTTGGCACTCTTCTGACGTTTGTTCAGTATACTCATCGATATGGCTGTAGCATCCAGTTGGGCAGCAATGGCCACTTTCTCTGTCAGGTTCTGCTTCTCCTGACGCAGGTCAGCATTGACGCTGTTAGAATGGGCCAGCTGGTCCTTCACGTTTTCGTTCTCAGCAATCAGCTGCTGGTTCACCTGATTCAGCGAGTCAACCTGACGGATATACGAACGCAGCACTTCGCGCACCGTAGCCAATTCCTTCTTCAGTCGGGCTATCTCGCGTGCATCGGCAGCCTTCACGTTCTTCAGTTCCTGCAACAGCTGCTGTGTGCGCATCTGCTCTTGGGTCAACTGAGCAATAATCGAGTCGTTGTTGATTTGCGTCATCATCTCGCTGTACTGCAGCGACAGACGTTCGTAATCGTTCTCCATCTCCTGCTTGTCCAGTTCGGCAAGTTCCAGCATCTCCAATTTCTCCTGTTCCAGATTCCTGTTATCCAGCAGCAAATACATCAAGCCCCCTGCCATGGCAAGGATGACAACAACGACTGCTGCTACGAGTGCTTTCTTCATCTTATTACCTATAAATACCTATTTTAATATAAATATGGATGCAAAAGTAATAGTTTTTAGCTAAATAGCCAAAGAAAATTTGGCACTTTAAATATATTTTACTATCTTTGTCGCATAAAACAAACAATCTGTTTCCAATAACGAACTATGACCAAAGACAATTTCCTATATCGCGCATTCGATCTCTACTACGACGGATTCCGCCACATGACGTTGGGGAAAACGCTTTGGGCTGTGATTATCGTGAAACTCATCATCATCTTTGTTGTACTGAAGATATTCTTCTTTCCAAACTTCCTGAAACAGAATGCCGAAGGCTGCGAATCCGAGTTCGTAGCCAGTGAGCTCATTGAGCGAAGCAAGACCCCCTAACTTAGAGACTTTTAAAACCTAAATAATATGACAAACCTACTCTTAAACATCGATGCCGGTATGATTGACTGGTCGAGGGCGCAGTTCGCACTCACGGCTATCTACCACTGGCTGTTCGTACCGCTGACACTCGGCTTGGCGGTCATCATGGGTATTGCCGAGACCATCTATTACAAGAAACGTACGGACTTCTGGAAGAATACGGCCCAGTTCTGGCAGCGTCTCTTTGGTGTGAACTTCGCCATGGGCGTTGCAACGGGTATCATCCTGGAGTTCGAGTTTGGTACCAACTGGAGTAACTACTCTTGGTTCGTGGGCGACATCTTCGGAGCCCCACTGGCTGTCGAGGGTATCGTGGCCTTCTTCATGGAGAGCACCTTCGTAGCCGTGATGTTCTTCGGCTGGAAGAAGGTGTCGGCAGGCTTCCATCTGGCCTCAACTTGGCTTACAGGTCTGGGGGCCACCATCTCCGCTTGGTGGATTCTCGTGGCTAACGCATGGATGCAGTATCCCGTGGGATGCACGTTCAATCCTGACACCATGCGCAATGAGATGACCTCGTTCATGGAGGTGGCTCTCTCGCCTTTCGCCGTTGAAAAATTCTGTCACACGGTTATCTCCTCATGGATCATCGGTGCCGTCTTCGTGATTGCCGTCAGTTGCTGGTATCTGCTGAAGAAACGTCACACGCAGTTGGCCGTACAGAGCATCAAGATTGCCGTTATCGTGGGCTTTATCGCTGCCCTTGGTGCTGGTGCCACGGGACATAAGAGTGGACAGACCGTTGCTCAGGTGCAACCTATGAAACTGGCGGCTATGGAGGCGCTGTATAATGGAGGCAACGAGATGGATCTCACCATGATAGCATGGGTGAATCCTTTAGGACAGCCCGACTATACGAAGGAGACAGAGCCTGCCATGAAACTGGCGATGCCTTACGGTTTGTCGATGATGGCAACGAACACGCTCGATGGTTATGTGCCTGGCATCAACGACCTGCTGAATGGCTATACGAAGGAAGATGGTACCGTAGAGCCTTCTGCCGATGAGAAGATAGCCCGCGGAAAACTGGCTATTCAGGCTCTTGCCGACTATCGCAAGGCGAAGGCCGAGGGAGCCGACAAGACTACACTCAACACTCATCTCTCAACACTCAACGACAATTATCAGTACTTCGGCTATGGCTACGTGAAGGATAAGGCCGACCTTGTGCCTCCTATCCCCGTTAATTTCTGGGCGTTCCGCACCATGGTGGGACTGGGCTGCCTCTTTATCCTGTTCTTTGGCGTGGTGCTCATTCTGATTTTCGATATTCCTATGGTGTCGCTCATCTGCCGTCGCCTGTTCTCTGCACTGGGACTCCTTGACGAGCGTGCTGCCGACGGTACTGCACCTGCCGATGCGATGCCTCGCTGGCTCTGCTGGTCTGCTATCCTCATGCTGCCTTTGGCCTATATCTGTTCTGAGAGCGGCTGGCTTGTGGCAGAGTTCGGACGTCAGCCTTGGACTATTCAGGATATGCTGCCTACGTGGGCTGCCGTCAGCGACTTGCAGTCGTCCAGCGTGATGATTACCTTCTTCCTCTTCCTCATCCTCTTCACCACCATGTTGGCTGTCGAGATCAGTATTCTGCTGAAGCAGATCAAGAAAGGACCAGAGGCTACGCTAAATGAAAAATGATAATTGATAAATGATAAAGCCATGACATACGAATTTTTGCAACATTACTGGTGCTTCATCGTATCATTATTAGGAGCACTTCTCGTCTTCCTGCTCTTCGTTCAGGGAGCCAACTCCATGATTTTCACGCTTGGAAAGAATCAAGAGGAGCGTCGTATGCTGATTAACTCTACAGGTCGCAAATGGGAGTTCACGTTTACCACGCTGGTCACCTTCGGCGGTGCCTTCTTCGCTTCGTTCCCCCTCTTCTATTCCACCAGCTTCGGCGGTGCCTATTGGCTGTGGATGCTCATCCTCTTCTCCTTCGTACTTCAGGCCGTAAGCTATGAGTTCCAAAACAAACTGGGCAACTTCCTTGGTCCTAAGACCTTCCAGTGTTTCCTGGTGTTCAATGGCATCATGGGGCCGCTACTCCTTGGTGGTGCCGTAGCCACGTTCTTCGAGGGTTCCAACTTCATCGTAGATAAGGGCACACTCACATCACCCCTCCTTTCGGAGGGGACGGGGGAGGCTATTTCTCGATGGGCAAACGCCTCTCACGGTCTCGATGCCCTGCTGAATCCCTGGATTCTCGTCTTCGGACTTGCCGTACTCTTCCTGGCTCGCACCTTGGGCATCCTCTATATAATAAACAATATCAACGATGATGACATTCACACCCGCAGCCGTTTCCAGTTGGCTGGCTCAGCCTTCGTCTTCGTAGTGCTCTTCGTCGTTTATCTGGTTCACCTCTTATTAAAAGACGGCTTTGCCTACGATGATAGCGGAACAATCTTCATGGAGCCCAACAAGTACCTGCACAACATGATTGATATGTGGTACCTCACCGTCATCCTGCTCATCGGCGTTGTGCTAGTACTTTGGGGAATCCTCCGTGAACTCTTTTGCGGCAGCAAATTCTTCACTCTTCACTCTTCACTCTTCACTTTAAGCGGCATCTGGCCTGCCGGCATCGGTACCGTACTCACCGTGACGCCCCTGCTGCTTCTCTCAGCTTGGAACCACACAGCCTACTATCCCTCTACTGCCGACCTACAGTCATCGCTGACCCTTGAGAACTCGTGCAGCAGCTATTTTACACTGAACACCATGTTCTGGGTATCGCTTCTCGTACCTTTCGTGCTGGCCTATATCGTCTATGCCTGGCGCAAGATTGACAGCAAGAAGATTGACCGTGCCGAGATAGAGGCTGACGACCACGCATATTAACTTCAAAACATAAAAACCAATGAAAAAAATTCTTTCTATCCTCATCTTGTGCCTCTTTTGCCTGAGCGGTCAGGCACAAGTAAAAATGACACGCATACAAACTGGCAAGCCCCGGGTGCTGACTCATGCAGACAGCGTCGCACTGATCCAGCAGATGCAGGAACGGATGGCCGAGTCTGCCAAGCTTCGTCCCGTGGGCAGTAAAGTAAAAGACATTGCCATGGCTGACGCCAATGGCAAGTCCCACAATCTGAGCGAGTGGTGCGGCAAGGGCAACTGGGTGCTCATCGACTTCTGGGCATCGTGGTGCGGCCCCTGTCTGGGCGAACTGCCCAATGTAGTGGCCAATTATGAGAAGTATCACAGCAAGGGCTTCGAGATTATCGGCATCTCGTTCGACAGCAAGAAGGAACCCTGGCTGGCTGCCATCGAGCGGCTGAAGATGACGTGGCCCAACCTGAGCGACCTGAAAGGGTGGCAGAGTCTGGGATCTGAGACCTTCGGCATACGCAGCATCCCTGCCAACATCCTTGTAGACCCGGAAGGGAAAATCACCGACCTCGACCTAAGAGGCGAGGCTCTCGGCAAACGACTGGCAGAGATCTACAAGTAACAGTCCCCAAAAGCCATACAGACGTCTAAGAACTGGCGGGCGAAGACGTGTCGTTAAGACATCTTCGCCCGCTTTTTGCATATTTAACTCCACCAATGCACAATTATTCGCATAATATTTGTAACTTTGCACACATAATATGGTTCAAAAACTCAAACACGTAATAACATGGCCACTGCTAATTATACGTCGGAGATCATTTTACCGGCGAAATCAGACGGAACACCAGACTTTGATTTCATGGAGCAGTATATCCAATCGTTGCCTTATTCAAAATTTTTCTAAAACAATGGGAAACATAAAATTCAGCGTACACCGCAACCCAAAGACCGACCCCGACGCACCTGACACTTATCACGTGCGACCCGACAGCTATGCCACGGCCGACCGTGCCGAGATAGTAGCCCACTTGCAGGAGCATCACCACCTGTCGAGGGTCTATACCGAACCGCTACTCACCGAACTGCCGCACGTCATCGTGGAGTATCTGCTTGAAAACAAGACCGTGCACCTGCAGGGTCTCGGTACCTTCTCGCTGCGCCTGGCCTTTCGCCAGCATGAGAACGATGCTGAGGAGAAGCCCATATTCACCGACCCTGCCGACATCACTGGCAACGAGGTGAAGATTGACGGCATCAACTTCCGTCCCGACAAGGAGTTCCTGGACCTGATGACGACTCGCGAGGTACACTTCGAGAATGCCATGAGCCGCGGCAGAGTGGGCCATACGGCACAGTACACCACAGAAGAGGTTCGCCGCCATGTAATCGAATATCTGTCTACGCACGACCATCTGACTCGCCGCCAGCTGATGCAGTTGCTGGGCCTTACCAAGCACGCGGCCTGGAAGTGGCTGGAACGCCTGACCGCTGCACCCAATGCCTTGTTGAAAGGTGAGAAAGTAGGCACTACGTTCGTTTATAGAATAAGAAATGAAGGATGAAAGTGGCTCATCTGCGTTGCAAAGAACCCTCATCTGTTATCGGCCGACCAAGGTCGGCCGATGTGCTGACCAAGGTCGGCTGACTTGCCGACCAGGGTCGGCCGATGTGCTGACCAAGGTCGGCCGGTTGCTTTCTCTTGCATTTTATGATGCACAATGCACAATTCATACTTAACAAATCACATAATCTATGAATAGTATGATTATTATGGCGACTACCGATACTCAGGCAGTGTGACGATTCCAGAGACGGCTCCAGCCTGACAGCGGATTCGGTAAGTCGGACGTAAGTGAAAAAAGCGGGCGAATTCTTTGTGGTTCGCTCGTTTTTTTGTACCTTCGCAGTTCAAAAGATAAAACGAATGATTGTTTGTATAGCAGAGAAACCCAGTGTGGCAAAGGATATTGCACGTATTATAGGTGCTAATAGTAGCCACGACGGGTATATGGAAGGCAACGGATATCAGGTGACGTGGACGTTCGGACACCTGTGTGAGTTGAAGATGCCCGAGGACTATACGCCCGTATGGAAAGCGTGGAGTCTGTCGGCACTGCCCATGATTCCACCTAAGTTTGGCATCCGACTGAAAGACGATACGGGCATCAAGAAGCAGTTTGCCATCATTGAGAGCCTGATGCAGAAGGCCGACGGCATCATCAACTGCGGTGACGCCGGACAGGAGGGTGAGCTCATTCAGCGATGGGTGATGCAGAAGGCACAGGCAAAGTGTCCGGTGCAGCGACTGTGGATCTCGTCAATGACGGATGAAGCTATCCGCGAGGGCTTTGCTACGCTGAAAGACCAGAGCCAATACCAGTCTCTCTATCTCGCAGGATTATCAAGAGCCGTGGGCGACTGGCTCTTAGGTATCAACTGTACGCGCCTGTACACGATAAAATACGGACAAAATCGTCAGGTGCTCTCCATCGGACGCGTGCAGACCCCCACCCTCGCCCTCATCGTGAACCGTCAGAAGGAGATAGACAACTTCAAGCCGGAACCCTACTGGGTACTGGCAACGGTCTATCGCGACACCACGTTTACGGCCACCTCAGGCAAGTTCACCTCGAAGGAAGAGGGCGAAAAGGCCTTCGCCATGATAGAAGGCAAACCGTTCGAGGTGACAAAGGTAGAGAAGAAGAATGGTAAGGAGACTCCTCCAAGCCTCTACGACCTGACCTCACTACAGGTGGACTGCAACAAAAAATACGGCTTTTCGGCCGAGACGACGCTGAACATTATCCAGCAGCTCTACGAACAGAAGCTGACCACCTATCCGCGTGTAGACACCACGTTCCTGCCTGATGATGTCTATGGGAAATGTCCGCAGACGATGAACGGCCTCTTCCAGGTGAAATTTGCCGGACAGTCGCCATACGCGGAGCTGGTGCGTCCGCTGGGTGGCAAGCCGCTACCGAAGTCGAAGAAGGTGTTTGACTCATCAAAGGTCACCGACCACCACGCCATCATCCCTACAGGCATCGTGCCGCAGGGCCTGACAGACGTACAGCGCAAGGTGTACGATCTGATAGCACGCCGCTTCATCGCCGTGTTCTATCCTGACTGTCAGTTTGCACAGACCACAGTGATGGGAAAAGTGGGAGCCCCCCTTACTGCCCCCGAGGGGGCTTCTATAGATTTGAAAGAGAACAAACCTATAGAGTTTAAGGTAACAGGACGTACCATACTTGACCCAGGTTGGCGCACGGTATATGCCAAAGACAATGCTAATGAGGACGACGAAGAATCTATCGTAGCCCCCTCGGGGGCAGATGGGGGGGCTTCCCTGCCTGCCTTCACCAAGGGAGAGAGCGGACCGCACACCCCTACCCTAACAGAAAAGATGACCACACCGCCCAAGTACTACACGGAGGCCACACTGCTGCGTGCCATGGAAACGGCAGGAAAGCTGGTGGAGGACGAGGAACTGCGCCGTGCGATGAAAGAAAACGGTATTGGCCGTCCATCAACGCGTGCCGCCATCATCGAAACACTTTTCAAGCGCCATTATATTAAAAAGGAACGCAAGAACCTTTTGGCTACACCTACAGGCATCGAACTGATAGACCTGATACGTGAGGAACTGCTGAAGAGTGCCGAACTGACAGGTATCTGGGAAAAGAAACTGCGCGATATCGAGGCTAAGAAATACGATCCTCAACAGTTTATAGAAGAGCTGAAACAGCAGGTCACGGAGATTGTGCGCGAAGTGATTGGCGACAGCAGCAACCGACGGGTAACGGTCACCACAGACGAAGACCTGAAGAAGAAAAAGACCACAAAAAAGAAAACCACGCCCCAAACGGCAATGCCAACTCCTACGGATCCATTGGTGGGCCAGCCATGTCCCGTCTGCGGACAAGGCACCATCATCAAAGGCAAAACGGCCTACGGATGCTCCCGTTGGAAAGAAGGATGCACGTTCCGTAAGCCTTTTGAGCAATAAAAAAGAAAAGTTTGCGTTATAGTATGGTATGCGCAAACTTTTCGCTATCATATATATAGCAATAGTCTGTCTCCTCATCACTGGATGCGGGGAAGATTCTGCTATGCGAAAGGGCGATAAGTTCTTTGCTCTGGGCGAATACTATGATGCCGCAGAGCAATACAAAAAAGCCTACTCGAAAACAAAAGCGAAGGAAAAACCGCTACGCGGACAACGCGCATTGAAGATGGCCGACTGTTACCGCCGCATCAACTACACGCAGAAAGCCATCGCTGCCTATAACAACGCCGTGCGCTTCAAGCAAGCCGACTCAACAGCCCTGTTCCATTTAGGGCGGCTGCAACTGAAGAACGGCTCCTATAAGGACGCGGAGAAGACCTTCACACTGCTGCTCGACTCGATGCCCGACAATAAATTGGTGAAAAACGGGATGGAGAGTGCACGCATGGCACCGAAATGGAAGGCCGAAGCCGAATACTCCGGCTATAACGTAAAGAAGCAGGAACTCTTCAACTCACGCCGTGCGGAATATTCGCCTATGCTGGCTGGCGATGACAACGACCAACTCTACTTCTCAAGCACACGCAATCAGGCAAAAGGCGAAGAGTTGAGCGGCATCACCGGCACGAAGAATGCCGACATTTTCTTCTCACAAAAGGATGACAAGGGGAAATGGTCGAAACCGGAAGTCATTGACACCGAACTGAACACAGAGCAGGACGAGGGAGCCTGCGCTTTTTCGCCCGACTTCAAGACGATGTACCTCACGGTATGTAAGACCGACCCGGAATATCCCCGCTTTGCACAGATAGCCACCGCACAGCGCAGTGACGCATCATGGAGCAAGGCTACACCACTTGAAATCACCAAGGACACGCTCTCCACCTTTGCCCATCCAGCCATCTCGCCCGACGGTATGTGGCTCTATTTCGTCAGTGATATGCCTGGCGGCTTGGGCGGCTACGACATCTGGCGCGTAGAGATTACAGCTCACGGACTGAACAGCCTGGAGAATCTGGGTGCACCCATCAACACGCCCGGCAACGAGATGTTCCCCACGTTCCGTCCCAACGGAGACTTCTATTTCTCCAGCGACGGACATCCAGGATTCGGAGGACTGGATATATTTATTGCGAAGCCAATTGAGAATGGAGAATTGAGAATGGAGAATTATGATTACCATCTTCCGTCAAAAACTATGGGAGAAAAGCAAGAAACAAGCAAATCTAATTATAATTCTAAATTCTCAACTCCCAATTCTCAATCCTATGAGTTAGAGCACCCCGGTGCACCCCTGAACTCAGCAGGCGATGACTTTGGCATGACCTTTGAAGGGCTTCACAACAGAGGCTACTTCTCATCGAACCGAGGCGATGCCCGCGGATGGGACCATATCTATTCGTTCGAGAAACATGAGGTGATACAGACCGTGAAGGGATGGGTGTACGAAAGAGACGGCTACGAACTGCCCGAGGGTCTGGTCTATATGGTGGGCAACGACGGAACGAACAAGAAAATAAGCGTAAAGGGCGACGGTTCGTTTACGGAACTGATTAACCCCAATGTGGACTATGTGTTCCTTGGTACTTGCAAAGGTTTTATGAACCATAAAGAGGAACTGCGCGTAGAGCCTGTATTGGAGTCGGAGGAGTACACCCTGCAGTTCCCCTTGGCATCGCTGACCGCCCCTGTGCTTATCAGGAATATTTTCTACGACTTTGATAAGGCCACGCTGCGACCAGAGTCAACGATGGCTCTAGACAGTCTGATAGACCTGCTCAACGAGAATCCCAACATCACTATCGAGTTGAGTGCCCATACCGACTATCGCGGATCGGCAGCCTATAACGAACGACTGTCGCAACGCAGGGCAGAGAGTGTGGTGAACTATCTCATTGAGCACGGCATAGCCGAAGACCGCTTGTCGCCTGTAGGCTATGGAAAGATGAAGCCAAAGACCGTGAAGCGCAAGCTCACGGAGACCTATCCTTGGCTGAAAGAAGGCGACGTGCTGACCGAGGAATTCATCAAAGCATTAAAAGACGAGGAGAAGGAGGAGATATGCAACCAACTGAATCGCCGCACGGAGTTCATCGTGCTGCGTACGACATACGGCATGGATGCTAAACCTGCCAGTGTTCCAACCTCTGAACCAGCTCCACAACAGCCAGACAAGTGAGCACGCCCAGTGTCATGAAGAACGGCACGGGATGAAGCTCTCCGATATTCGTCTTCAGAAGCATCATGATTCCTGACAAGATGAATTCCCAACCATCCAGTACGATGAAAGCCACCACGCCAGACACTACGCAGAAAAACGTCCACCATTGCGACAGACGCGCTGTCCTGTCGGGCAACTGTTTCATCACGCGTTTCGTAAAACCGTTGTCTTTTATCTCTATTGTTCTTGCTGGTTGAAAGAACTGTTCCAGCAGTTGATTATCTATTTCCGTCATAGCCATTATTCTTTAAGTAGGTAGTGAGTTTTTCCTTTCCACGCCGCAAATGCGACTTCACGGTATTTACCGGCATATTGGTCATCTTTGATATTTCATCCAATGAATAACCGTCGATGAGTTGCAGTGTCACGCAGACCCGTTCTTCCTCCTTCAGGATGGCAAGGGCTGCGTGGATATCCATTTGGATACCCACCCCCGACCCCTCCCTGTAAGTGAGGGGAGTAGATAGTTCATCACTTTGAGTCTTACCATTTCCCTCTCTCTCAGAGAGAGGCTGGGGGTGAGTCTTTCTTTTGTGGTCGTAATATATATTGTACGCAATACGGAAGAGCCACGTCTGAAAAGAGGCAATGCCCTTGAACTGCGTGATATGCGTATAAGCTTTCAAGAAGGTGTCCTGTGCCAAGTCATCGCTCAAGGCCTCGTTGCCCAACGTCAGGTTGAGCAGGAACCTGCGCACAGGCGACTGGTATTTACGCACCAGCTGGTCGAAGGCCCGTTGGTTGTGGAACACCGCCACCTGTGCTACGAGAGAGATATCACTCAGCGACTGCATGGTCGTTATTATTCTTGAGGTTCTACAATATCTGTTTCCTTGCGGGAGAACTGTTCACGCATCTCTTTCTCCTTCTGCTTCTGCTTGGCACTATAAGAGATCACCACATTTCCGCAGCCAATGAAGAAAATCAGGGCCCCAATGGCCAACCCCAGTTTGCCAAGTGGTATCCAGAGCAGGAATGCCAAGCCGACACCTAAGAACATCTGCTTGATTCCTTTATTCCATATATCGTCATTCTTAGCATAGGGCGTACCCAGAGCATCCATAGGAATCTCTTTACCGTTTTTGATGGCTGCTTCCATGACGCGCATTCTTTCCTTGCGGTTCTTATAAATAAAGTATAGGATAATTCCGATAACAGCAACGGGAGCCAAAATAAAGATCAGGAACAGCACGATGAACACGATAATGATACCACCCAGCATATCGAGCAAGTCATTATTGAATCCCAATTTGCCCATCAACGTCTGTGTATCGGCCGATTCCCATTCATCAAAGTCTTCATCATCCCAGCCGAAGTCATCCGCAATGGCGGCAGAGTCTGCCGATGTGGTGTCGGAGAACACCTCGATTTCAGGAACCGTGTCATTCTTAGGCGCAGCTTGTGCATTCATGGGTACGGCCATAGTAGCGATGGCCAGCACCAGAGTCATTAAAATCTTTTTCATATTCATACTTCTTTTATGTTACTTTCTGTCCGTTAGACGGGACGGGAAACAAAAAAGTTGCACGAGGGTGCAACTTTTTTATAAAGAGCCTTCAATTTATTTACATTGGAACATGAAATCCTCCAGCGTACAGAGTGACTGTCCCCTGGCTTGGGATGAGAACACAAAGAATATAGCGTGCTTGCCAGTATAGGATGACAGCGCAGGCAGTGCCTCCCTCAACGTGGTCTTCTCCTTGGACATCAAATCCGTCAGTTCCATACAGCCCAACTTCACACCGCCTCGCGACTCCCATGGACTGTCGATCATAATGTCTATGCGTCCGTTAATACCGGCAGGAACGAGGTGGAGCTCCAGCGAGACAGCCTTACCTTCGGTCTCCGTGAAGTTGAAATACTTATAGCCCACGATAGAGCCATCGGTATTGTTCACTACAGGATTGGTATTATTTCTGAGGGCGTATGGTGCATCGAACTTATCGTCAGTTCCATAGGCCGATGCCACATAAGAACCGTAGAACGTATTGTTAGGCCACTCATGAACAGCTGTTCTGGGGCCTGTGTACCAGCAGGCAATACCGGCGGAATGACGTTCCTGCGGGTTCAGACCTTCAACAGAGAAGCCTTCAGAAGTATATTCTCCCTCGCTGATGGTCACCTTACCACCTTCGCCCTCTTCCACACTGACCTCAATAGGAGCCACCATAGCCTGACGGGCATATTCATCAGTACCCGTCTGACGATGATAGAACACCCACCACTGTCCGTTAATCTCGCAGATGCTGCCATGAGTATTGCCATCAACGGTAGCCGTAGCAATGGTGTCGCCCTGTTCGTTCACGTCACGAGCACGTCCATCGATGATTGTACCACCATAAGTCCAAGGGCCTAAGGGATGATCACTGTAGGCGTAGGCCAGCGTGTAGTTGGATACAGGCAGTCCAAACTCACCGTCCTTGGTGAAGCGGCTATAGATAAAGACATATTTATCCTTGATCTTACGGATAGAAGAGGCCTCGAAGAAGCTGAACACCCCCTCCTGATAGCGACCGGAAATCATATCCTCTACGATTTTCGTGCCTGGCTTGACGGTTGCCATCGTCTCCGGGTCGAACTCAGCGGCATAGGAACGCTCAAAGCCCCAGTAGCCATAGACGCGTCCATCGTCATCCACAAAGACAGCGGGGTCGAACCTCAGTACGCCGTCTGTTGCCCAAGGATTCTCCTTACTCCAGTTGCACACCTCGAAAGGACCGTCAGGACGACTACTCTTACATACCATCCCATTACGTCCCCACGCCTGGTTATTGGGATAGAGGTAATAGGTCTTCTCACCATCAGGGCCTACCACCATCGTCACATCAGGTGCGAAGAGCACATCAGCCAATCCTGCGCTGTCGAGCAGTTCGCCGTTGGCATTCTTATTGACGCTGAATATCTCGCCGTCGTAACGCCACTCCGTCAGACTGTCTACCGATGCCGACCACACCACCTGATCACGTCCGCAATAGGCTGTAATCAGATTATCGTGAGAGCCATAAAGATACACACGATACTTACCTGGGTTATCGGGATCTTCAAACACATAGGGCTCTCCGTCAGGGATATGTTCCCAAAGAGGGAGGAAGGGGTTACCGGGCGTAGTGAGTTTCATCTCTGCCGTTTCTTTTGGTTGGTTGTTACATGAGGATGTGAGTGCCAAAACAGCCAGACATCCCATCAGACTTTTGTACATCATATCGTGCTATTATTTCTGGATTTTCTTACCTTTATTTATATATAAGCCACGGGGGAGCGACTGGTAATTGGTAGAATAGAATCGTCCGTGAAGGTCATAGTAGCCCTCGTTACCTGTCTGCTGCTGAATAGTAACAGGCACGATACCCGTAATATCACCTGTTGTCTCAATGCCTATCTCAGCAGCCGATGTCCACGCATTGCCGTTCACCTCCGACTTTGCCACAAACTTCATATAGCGGCCTGGGGTTGCTTTTGAGAGTTTTGCCGTTTGCAGGGCAGTAGAATTCTTAAATTCACCAGATGCAACTGCCGATCCCCATGTCTTTTTGTCAATACTCAGATACACCTCATACCCTTTCACCATACCGTTCTGATTGCCATCCTGACGAGCCAGATAGGTAATGGCTGTGACCTCATAAATTTTCTTCATGTCAATGATGATGGTATGCGGATGCTTCGTCTCGTTGGCTCCCCATTCCGTATGCCAGAAAGTGCTGGTATTGTTGTCGAATGCATACTTAGCATCGTTGCCACTATGGTAACTGGGGGAATTTACCAACGTCCATTCCGACTTATTGATGTAGAGGGGGAACGCATATTCCATCTTCGGACTTTCCATCATACCGTCGGAAGTACAATAGGCCGTCACGCTGCAGGCCTCGTTATGGAGTACCGTAGTAGAATATTTCTGATACTCACCGCCGTCGATGCTATAATAGATGGTGGCATTCTTGGTGGTGGTAGTCATCTTGATACGTCCACTATTCAGACGCTCTACGCTGACGGGCTGACATACGGGCATATCAATACGTGCAGCCTCAGCAGCCTTGACACCAGCCTTGAGGGGGATGATGAAGAAGCGGAAAGCGGTATTGGCTGCTTTCAACTCGTATTTATCCATCACGTCAGGACCGCAAGAGTTGTTACCCAAACCACGGGTGGCGGCATCGAGGTTGACAATCGTCGGTTTGCAGCTCACGAACTCATAGGTGTGCTTCTTGCGATTGTTTTGATTGGTGTAGTTGTCCTCTGGACGGAAATGTACTGCCGATGCTGCCATCTGGTCAGGAGCAGCGAAGAGCAGACCCTGGCCTTCACTATTAGTCAGCGATATCCAACGCACCTCCTGCTTCGTTCCGTGTTCCTGTGGCAGGATATACTCCTCGTACTGGTCGGTGACGGTACTGTTATAGATAGCAGGCAGGCAGGCCTCCTTACGGTCGCGATAGCTATCCCAAGGTCCACGTCCGAACCAACTGAGCTGTTCCATTCCCTCTGGCATCTCCAGTTTAAAGCCCAGCTTCGGCAGGATAGCACCAGTATTGTTAGGACGGATGAACGAGTTGACCATCACGGTACCATCGGCACAGACGATGAAGTCAATGTTGACATTAAAGATATTGGAGCCACTGCCATAGGTACTCTTCATGCTCACGGTAACAGTCTTGTTATCCTCAGCCTTCGTGACTGTTGTTGCCGTACCCTTACCTGTGGAACTGAGTTTGGGAAGTCCCATGCCATCCCATGTGCCTTTCTTGCTACCATCATTATCGGTAGGCAGGCGGAAGGCATTGAGTTGCAGCATCTTACTCATCATCTTTACCCCGTCGAGGGTATAACCGCTGAGTGTACCCTTGTTCTTATTGAAAGAAACCGTGAAGTTGGCACCGCTGACATTAACAGCAGAACTTGTCTCTTCTACCGTCAATGCTTCTGCGCTGGCAAAGTCGAGGTTCTTCATGGGCTTGGCAGCCGTCTTCACAGGCAACTTCTCTTCTGCTACCACATAACCAGCCTCAGCCCACGCAGTCTTCTCGCGCTGCTTGGCACAGAAATAGATAAAGGCCTCTTTATCAGAGGTGAGAGGTGAGAGGTAAGAAGTAAGATTGTCGATGGTGATATCTTTCGTCTTGCCAGCAGCTACATCGTCAGAGATAGCACCGCTTCCAAGGACATTCCCCTCTTCATCCATCACGCTGTAGCTCACGTCATAGGTATTGCTCGACAGGAAAGCCAGCTTATTCTTGATACGGAAGACATTATCCTTTCCACTGACAGCCGTAAACTCCAAAGGCTGATAGATCTTCTTGGTATTGTAGCACTTTGCCGTCCACGTCCAGTCGGGATGTACCAGTCCGTTGATACAGAAGTTTCCGTCGTTAGGTACATCACCGAAGTCGCCTCCATAAGCCCAGTACTCCTTACCGTTACTGCTCTTTGTCAGAAGACCCTGATCCTTGAAGTCCCAGATGAACTCACCTGTGAGACAAGGATACTTTTCATAGAGGTCGAACATCTCACGGACGTTACCCATTGAGTTACCCATCGAGTGTGAGTTCTCACACTGGATATGGGGCTTTGGATTCGTCTCGTTCTGGCGTGAAGAACCAATCCATTGAATATGATCGTAACCGCCGTACATTGAAGAACTTACATCGGCATAGTCGCTACCACCTTCGTAGTGTGTGGGACGGGTTTTATCCAATTCCTTGATGGCTGTCTGTACAGCTGCAAAGTTATTGCCGTTACCACTCTCGTTACCAAACGACCACATGAAGATACAGGCATGATTACGCATCCAGCGTACATGGTTCTGTGAACGCTCCACCATCGCATTCTTGAACTTTGCCTCTGAAGAGAGCTTCTGATAGGCGTGACACTCTACGTTAGCTTCTGCCAATACGTACATACCATATTTGTCGCAGAGGTCATAGAATACAGGATCGTTGGGATAGTGAGAGGTACGGATGGCGTTGATGTTCAGTCGCTTCATGCACAGAATGTCCTGTTCTATCTCCTCGGGGGTGATAGCACGTCCATTAACGGGTGAGAAGTCGTGACGGTTGACGCCATGAAACACCATACGCTGTCCGTTAATCAACAAGGCACCGTCTTTTCGGATAGATACCTCTCGGAAGCCAACCTTCGAGCCACGGATATCAACAACCTTACCTTCAGAATCTTTCAAAGTCAGAACGAGGTCGTAGAGATTAGGGGTCTCTGCACTCCATAATTTGGGAGCCGTCACGTCAAAGTCGATACTCAAATCAGACTGAGCTGCCACCGTCTCTTGTGCGATGGCTGTGTTTCCATCCATAATCTTAGCCTCAACAGTCATGCCTTCGTTCTCGCCTGTCAGAGTCAACTTCACATTTGCTTTCGCATTGGTATAGCTATTGTCTATATCTGTGGTGAAGAAATAATCGCGAATCTGACTCTTGGGGGCTGACCAGAGGAAGCACGAACGATGAATACCCGTCAGACGCCAGTAGTCCTGACACTCTAAGAACGAACCACTAGTAAAACGATATACCTGCAGGGCTATAGTGTTATCACCCTCTACGAGATAGTCGGTAATCTTAAATTCTGAGGGCAGATAGGAATCTTCTGAGTAGCCAATACGCTGTCCGTTGACCCAGAGGTAATATCCGTGACCTACGCTGTTGAAACGTACATAGACATCGCGGTCTTTCCAACTGTCAGGAATGGTGAAGTGGCGACGATAGGTACCTACAGGGTTCTTGTTGGTCTTATAGTTGGTAAACCAGCCCGGACGGTCTGCCATTACAGAAAAAGTTGTCTCGTCGAACGAGAAGGGATAAGCCACATTACAATAGAGCGGCTTATCCCACGACTTACCGTGATTCACTCCCCACACCTGCCAACTGCTGGGCACATCGATATCCACCCACGAGGCATCATTGTAGTCTTTCACACACCATTCGGCCTTAGCGCTGGTGGGCACACCTACCCATTTGAACTTCCATACACCATTGAGCGACTGATAATAGGGTGATTTGGTCATGTCGTTCTGCGCAACGTCTGCGTCAGATGTAACAGGGATGGCTAAGGTGTGAGCCGTCTCACGATTTACACTCGTCTTCAAGGGATCGTCCCATTCTGTGCCGGTTATTTGTGCTGTCTGCGCATGAGCCGACATCAAAGCCATTGTGAGGCAAATCTGAATAAATAATTTTTTCATTGATGTTTTAAGTTTTGGTTGTTTCCAAGTTTTTACCCTGCAAATATACGTAATATCTACAACATACACAATGTTTTATTACCCAAAGCCCCCACTCTGCTACATATACAAAAACTTACGAAACAATTCAGTTAAAGAGTGACGCTGACGGCTTTGCCTTGATACTGCACCGTCTTACCTACAGGATTGTCGAGGTTGAGAGGGTGAGGCGCGTCTTTCGATATCAGAACGATGTTGAACCTGCGCTGTTTCAGCATACCGGGGAACTGTCCCTTGCGGGCAGAGAAGGAAACGGTACGAGTAGCATCATCGTAGCTGATGTCGATAGTGGCATACTTGCCTTGTTCGTAGTTATAGTTCGTTCCCTCATCCTCATAGAGCTGGAACATGCCGTTCTGTCCTGCATAGACATAGAGGTTGATGTGCTCAGCTTGCTTCTCATCACTCCACTCCATCTCTGGACCGAAAGGGATGATGGCGCCCTCGCGTACGAAGACTGGGATACGCTCGTAGGGAGCATCAACGATTAATTGACGATTTGACAATTTACGATTTACAATTTCGCTACTTCCATCCATTCCTGCCTCTATCACTTTTTCACCTGTATAAAGATTATACCAGCCGCATTGTTTGGGGAAATAAACGCAGCGGTTACGGGCTTTGTAATATCCCACGGGACAAGCCATCAGCGCAGGTCCAAGCATCCACTGGTTACCAATGTCATTCACCTCCTTGTCGCCATTGAAGTCCATCACCAAGGCACGCATCAGGGTATAGTCCTTGAAGTGAGCCCAACCTGCCAGCGAGTAGAGATAAGGCATCAGACGGTAGCGCAACCGGTCGTAATAAACAAACGATTTGTAGGCGGGATGTGACTCTGGTGCAATATTCCAAATCTCACGCAGAGGCCATTGTCCGTGACTACGGAAGAGGGGTATGAAGGCACCAAACTGATTCCAGCGACATTGCAACTCACGCCATTCCTTCAAGTCCTCGTTCTCTACGCCTGTTCTATCAAAGAGCTGCTGAGCCTGTACATAACGGTTCTCCACACAGAAACCGCCCTGATCCATTCCCCAGAAGGGTATACCTGAGAGCGAATAGTTCAGGCCTGCCGTCATCTGCGCCCGCATATCCTCCCAACGGGTGCCGATATCACCGCTCCATGTGGCTGTAGAGTAGCGTTGTTCACCTGCAAAGCCACTACGGGTTAAGAGGAATACACGAGGGGCCTCCCCCTTCCCCCTCCGAAGAGAGGGGGTATCAAATGCAGAACGCTGTCCTTCATAGATAGCCATTGCATTGACCAGCGAATAGGCATTGAAATACTCCGTCGAGGTGCCTAATGCCGTAGGACCGCAAAGGGCCTTGCGATACCACATCGGTGTGCAGTCGCGCACATTAGGTTCCGAAGCATCCATCCACCAAGCATCAACAAGAGAAGCCCCCACTACTGCCCCCGAGGGGGCTTCTCTTGACTTTTTACTGGCATTAGTAACCCCCTCGGGAGCCGAATGGGGGGCTATCGGATACAGTTTCTCTGCCATCTGTCGCCAGAACACTTTGCGGGCTTCTGGGTCGTAGGCATCATAGAAACCATTCTGATAACCACGTCCCACCCAATCACGGATGCCGTCGGCAGGCGACTGCGTGTAGATCCAGCCCTTGGCATCCAATTCCTTGTAGTTTGCCGTATTGACATAGAACTTAGGCCAGACGCTAATCATGAAGCGTCCATGCATCTGATGCACAGAGTCGAGCATCTGCTGGGGATCAGGATAGCGCGAAGCCTCAAACTCATGGCTTCCCCATTGATCCTCGGGCCAGTAGTTCCAGTCCTGCACAATATTGTCGATGGGGATATGCCGACGACGGAACTCAGCCAGCGTCGACACCAGTTCATCCTGCGTTTTATAGCGTTCCCTGCTCTGCCAGAATCCCAACGCCCATTTCGGATAGAGCGAGGCACGGCCCGTCAACGTGCGATAGCCACTGATCACCTCATCGAGGTTCTCGCCAGCAATGAAGTAATAGTCCATATCCTTCGCCATCTCACACCAAATAGAGAGTTTCCTTTGGTCGTTATTAAGCTTAGCCACCCGCAGTCCGCAATACGACACATCACCATCGGGCTGCCATTCGATACGCAACTGCATCCGTCTACCCTTTCGCATCTGCTTGGAGAATCTATAGGTATTGGGATTCCAGGCCGTACGCCAGCGTTCTTCCACCATCTCTTTACCGTCAATATACACCTTAATATAGCCCGCGTAATAGAGCATAAACAGGTATAGCTTGTCGGCAGGGGCCTCGATAAAACCTTCATATACCACCTTCGCGCCATTCAGCCGGAAGCCCTTAGGCAGGTTCTTGATGCCGCCAGGCTCCGTACGATTAGCAATCTCAGAAGTCGCAGGACAGTCGAATTCATAATAGATGGAATCCTCACTACGTACCAGCGTCTTTCCGTTACGGTCTGTATAGGTTCCCGTCAGACAACCTTCCCTACCCTGTTTGTCATAGAGTTTGAAGACCTTGCCCAACTGCTGATACTCTTCTGGGTTACCAAAGCGACAATAGCTATAGCTGTCCCATAGCAGGCCGTAGTTCTTATTGGAGAGCACAAAGGGGATACTCACTTTCGTGTTATATTGAAACAGATCCTCATTCTTACCCTTCATGTTGAACTGCTCGCTCTGATGCTGTCCCAAGCCGTAGAAAGCCTCGTCATCAGGACTGTCGAAAAGCATACGCCACGAAAGGCCGTGCTTGGCTTCTTCCTCTACCGCAAAGCCACTCTTCATACCCAGTTCGCGCTCAGGCACCGTGAAGTCCCGGAATGTTTTTCCTTCTACGTCCTCTTTCAGGAGCACCCTGCCCTCGGCATCGAAGAAGGTCACCCTGCCTGTGGATTTCTCCACCACAGCCTTCACCTTCTTGGTCTTTACGAAAACGGTCTCCCCCTCATCGGTTATGCTGTAACTGTCTTTTGCAGGAGCAGCTTGAGGCACAATCATCAGCGATGCAGGCTTATCCGACAGTTCGTCCTTCGAGGTGGCCCGCAAACGGATAATCCTATCATTTATCACTTCCAACCGTACCAACTTTGCCTGACTGTTTTCAGGACGAATAACGACAATATTTGATTCCGTCTTCACACCAAAGCCATACATTGATGTCACTGACAACAACACAAGTAGTAATATTAGCTTTCTCATCATGTTTGCAAAAATACAAAGAAATCGGTGAAGAACCAAATTTTTAATTAGATTAACATAAAAAAGCGCATTTTTCAGCCCTTTTATCGTATCTTTGCAACTACAATGAGCGAAAACGTAATAATTGCCGATGCTGCTTTTGTAGACAGAGTGGCATTTGATTTGATAGTGAACTTCGAGCGTATGTTGGAAAGACAGATTCCTCAGGCCGACATAGCCCGATGGGTTGAATGTGTGGCTCTGGACGGTGGACTGCGTGAGGGGGAGCATCAAACGACTGTGATTCTGACTCACGACAAACAGCAGACAGAGATGAAGAACTTCGCCCCCGGCCGGTTTTCAGAGGAACTGGAGGGAAAGGCCTTTAAAGGAAACCTGGGGGAATTTGAATTCTGCACACCTCATGGTGAGAACTACGTAGACAAGGACGAGTTTTTTCTGGACACGCTCCAGACAGTGATGCAACTACAGGACGTGAAACGATTGATGGTGATTCCCGACGAGTCGCAATTCAATCATGTACGCGAAATTCTACGGAAGGCCGACGATGACAACAAGCGCGTCACGGTGTTTGCCATGCAGCCGATGACGGGTGGAGCTTTCCGACAGGAGATCCTGGGCTATTCACTCATGGCTGCCCTCGGCATCAGGGGAGAGGAGATTAAGAGTTAAAAGTTAAGAGTTAAAAGTTAAAAGTTATCGCAATGACCGTATTTGACAAAATTATCGCAGCAGTACCCTACGAGCAGCTGTGGCAGTGGGGACTTACTTTTTGCAAGAACCTGATTGTAGCAGCCATCGTCTATTTCATTGGACGCTATCTGATCAAGTTGATTATCAAGTTGTTTACCAAGATGTTGGAGAAGAGCAAGGTTGATACCACGCTCTACACCTTCCTGTGCAGCATCATTAACGTGGTGTGCTGGTTTGTGCTCATTATCGTTATAGTAGGCATCCTGGGTATCGAGACATCTTCGTTTATCGCCTTGTTTGCATCGGCTGGTGTGGCTGTAGGTATGGCACTGAGCGGCACGCTGCAGAACTTTGCCGGTGGAGTAATGATACTGCTGTTCCGCCCGTTCAAGGTGGGCGACTTCATTGAAGCTCAGGGATATGCCGGTGTGGTGAAGGAGATACAGATCTTCAATACCATTATCCGTACAGGCGATGCACAGATTATATTGATTCCGAATGGGACTCTGAGCAGTGGCACGATGAAGAACTCTTCAAAAGAGCTCTATCGCCGCGTGGACTTGGAGTTTCAGTTTGAATACGGTGCCGACTACGACGAGGTGAAGGGTGCCATACTCGACATCCTAAGGAGTCACCCACTCGTCATCCAAGGGTCTGTCGAGGATTCCAACATCGTGGCTGAACCTTGGGTTGGTCTAATACGTCTGGGCGACAGCGGTGTTTCAGTCATTACACGTTCTTGGTGTAAGGGAGCCGACTACTGGACTGTCTATTTCAATCTGAACGAGACCGTCTACCAGATGCTGAAGGAGCGCGGATTCATGTTCCCATTCAACCGTGTAGATGTGAATATTCTGAACAAAAGTTGATTATCGAAAGATATAAAGCCTATGAAACTTAAAACCTATTTATTATGCATGATACTCGGAGTCGGAATGATTGCCACACGGGCACAGATGGTGTTCACGCTGAACGGTGTGAATGCTACTACTGAGACAAACCCGCTGGACGGATCGACAACGATTACCGTACCCAAAGGTACTGACCTTAACGGAATGATAACGGCAGTTAGCATCGACGGAAAAGCCGTTGATGCCGCTGCCATTACACCAAATCCCAAAACTACCAAACTGAGATACGACGAACTGAAAATCTTCACCTACAACAACAGGGCATACGGTTTCCGATTCGTTGAAGATGCATGGTTCTGCGCCGTCTTCGTCTCTGACTGCCACATCAATCAAGGAAGCGGTCACGACGGTACGTCAACCACCGATATGGCTGCCATTATGAACAACATCTTCTCTATGGGTAAGGACGGAACAAGGAAGGTGACATTCTCCACCGAGGGTGCAACCAATCTGGTACCAAAAGCCGACATCGTTTTCTGTCTTGGTGACATAGACCAGGACAAGGGCGACGACGGCAGTTCTGGCACACACGACAACTTCCTCGGTTGTACCGCAGAACTGGCAAAGACTGCCGGCATACCTTTCATCTTCATCGCCGGCAACCACGACCTGTCGCCTGACTACTGGACGGGTAACGACCCCGACAAAGGTGTCACACTCAGCGGTTCGAATGCTGATGACCAAACCGTCTCGGCCATCACAGCCAACAACGACTACTGGAACAAGCAAGGACTCTTCGACGAGAACATCCAGTACATCACCGATGATTCCAAGTCAAGCTATTTCCAGTCCATGCCTTTTACGTTTAAGTTCAAGGACGTGCGTTTCTACTGCGCCCATACCTATTGGTTCCACAAGCTTTACAAGAAACCGGGGTGGTTCTCATCAGCTACCTACTATGCCCCCGACGGTGTCATCAATGCACTCAACAGTTTCGTAGAGAGCCATGCCGACGAGGCCTCCGTCTGGATGCAGCACTATCCCTGGCTGGCCGGCGGCGACTGCAACCGCTGGTGGCTCGACCAGAATGACGTAGGTCTTTATATCACCACTGCCGATGCCTCAGCCTACGGATGCAACACATCGGGCATTGCCTACAACGATGCCGCCACAGCCAACAGGCTAAAGAAAGACCCGCTCGCCGCCATTATGATGAAAGCTGCAGGCAAGGTCAACGGACGGGTGCAGCACTTCTCCGGTCACTACCACCGTTTCTATGATGCCACCTATACCAGCACCGTGGCTGCAGACAACAAGGTGCGCGACTACACCGTGTCAGCCAATGGCAATGGCGACCAGACAAACAACGCCTTTGTAGTGCTCTTCAAGCGCGGAGAGGGCGTGAAAGAAGTTGTTCAAACAAAGTTCTAACTATGAAACTGAAATCCTTTTTTCTCGTGGTGCTGGCCCTGCTGATGACGGCAGGCAGCACGCAGGCAAAGACAGATGTCACAGCCAAATATCTGAAAAACGCCAGCCTCACTTCACTGGAAGGATGGAGCTATGGCGACGGAGGTTATAACTACACCGATTGGAAGACCGATGGTGACGTGCCAGTCATAGAGTTCTATCACACATGGAGCAATAATGCAGGAGCAGCCATCGGCAGCACCCGCAACTTTCATTTTACCCAGGACATCAAGTTGCCTGCCGGTCATTACCACCTGTCAGTAAACGCCTTCTACCGTGAGGGCAACGGCAACGGCACCAACACCAAGGCCTACATCTTTGCAGGCGACAAAAAGCAGTACATCGCAGGACTCTCGGCCAGCGGTGTGGCTGCCTATTCGGGCAATGATGACCTACACAAGGCAGCCAATGCCTTTGCCAAGGGTGACTTCTCCAACGAGTTCGACTTCGAGCTTTCCTCGGAGCAGACCATCACTATCGGCTTCCGTGGCTATATCGACACCTATTGTTCATGGTGCATCCTCGGCCCCGTGACACTCTACGAGTACACCGAGGAAGACTTGGCCGACGATGCACAGAAAGCAGGACGCGACGCAATGGTGAAAGCCCTGGAGCGTTTTGAGCGCAACTACAACCTGACCGATGGTACCGACTACAGCCGACTGACCATGAGTGCCGATGCCTGGTCTGCACTCATCGAACAGGTCAACGCCGTTAGTCTGGCTATTGACGATCCAACACGCGGCGACGAATATGCCGACCTCGCCACTGCCCTTAACGCAAAGATGGATGCTACCGACCAGTCGTTACGACTCTTCCGCAGCTACAAGGCGATGTCAGAAGGTACCAGTGCCTTAGTAGGACACAATTTAGTCAGCGATTACATCACCGACAGCAACATGGACTCCGACGATGCGGAACTCCAGGCCATTGATGCCCTCAATGATGTGTTCATCGACTATGCCCGACAGCAGACATCCGACTTTAACATGGGAGCCTTCCTCGGGGCCAACCTCGACTTCAATACCATTTCCAACGCACCGCTCGTCACACGCGAAGGCATGACTATCAGTGACATTGACGGATGGACGGTGGATTATGCCGACCTTGACGGCTGGTGCTTCATTGATAACGGCAATGACTCCTACAAGAACCAACTCTACCTGCGCTGTAACTGGACTGATCAGCCCGTACGTCTGCAGGTATCAAAGGCAGCCATGCTTCCAGTAGGCAATTACCACCTGAGTTGCCGATGGAACAGTTCCTTGCAAAATCTGACAAACCTCTCCAACTACCGACTCGGAGAGACAACAAGCACGATAGGCAAAGCAACCAGCAGTTACCAGACACTGACCTACGAGCTCAACATACCCGACCGACCCACCGATCTCGATCTCACATTTGGTTTTCAGAAGCGTGGTAGCGGCAACGCCCCTGCTCAGATTCTCGTTGACGACATCACCCTTACCTACGACGTAGCAGGCAGCAACATATACACCGCTATCAGCGAGTGTCCTGACAGCCAATCCGTTCCCGCCGTCTACGACCTACAAGGACGACGTGTGGATGCGAAGACTGCTGATGAAGTCAGGAACCTCAAGAAAGGCATCTATGTCATTCAAGGTAAGATAATCATCAGATGATACGATAATAGTAGCAGTTTCATTTGGCTGTGTCACAGATATTGCGTAACTTTGCACAAAACTTGGAAAAACGATTTAATACAAAAACAAAAGCATACAATGTCAAGAGTACTAATGATTGGCGCCGGTGGCGTCGCAACGGTTGCAGCATTCAAGATTGCACAGAATGCCGACGTGTTTACTGAATTTATGATTGCAAGTCGCAGAAAGGCGAAGTGCGACAAGATAGTAGAGGATATCCATAAGGCAGGCTACAAGTTGGACATCAAGACTGCTCAGGTGGATGCCGATGATGTAGAGCAGTTGAAGGCCCTGTTCAACGACTACAAGCCTGAGTTGGTCATTAACCTCGCCCTGCCCTATCAAGACCTCACCATCATGGATGCCTGTCTGGCATGCGGTTGCTCATACCTTGATACCGCCAACTACGAGCCCAAGGACGAGGCTCACTTCGAGTATTCTTGGCAGTGGGCCTATCGTGACCGCTTCGAAAAGGCTGGCCTCACCGCTATCCTTGGTTGTGGCTTCGACCCAGGTGTCACCAGCATCTATACGGCTTACGCTGCCAAGCATCACTTCAAGGAGATTCAGTATCTGGATATCGTCGACTGCAACGCCGGCGACCACCACAAAGCCTTCGCCACCAACTTCAACCCAGAGATTAATATCCGCGAGATTACCCAGAAGGGACTCTATTGGGAAGACGGCAAGTGGGTGGAGACAGAGCCATTAGAGATTCACAAGGACCTGAACTATCCTGAGATTGGACCTCGCGACAGCTATCTGCTGCACCACGAAGAGATAGAATCATTGGTCATCAACTATCCCACCATCAAACGTGCCCGCTTCTGGATGACCTTCGGACAGCAATATCTGAAACACCTTGAGGTGATTCAGAACATCGGCATGAGCCGTATCGACGAGGTGGAATACGAGGCTCCATTGGCTGACGGCACCGGCACAGCCAAAGTGAAGATTGTGCCTTTACAGTTCCTGAAGGCCGTGCTGCCCAACCCCCAGGATCTCGGTGAGAACTATGAGGGTCAGACCTCTATCGGTTGTCGCATCCGTGGTATCGGCAACGATGGCAAGGAGCACACCTATTATATATATAATAACTGTTCACATCGTGCAGCCTATGAAGAGACGGGTATGCAGGGTGTCAGCTACACCACCGGTGTTCCCGCCATGATTGGTGCCATGATGTTCTGCAAGGGTCTGTGGAAGCAGCCCGGCGTTCACAATGTAGAGGAATTTGATCCCGATCCTTTCATGGAACAGCTCAACAAGCAGGGCCTGCCTTGGCACGAGATTCACGACGGTGACTTGGAACTTTAATAACGAAATTACGATATAACGAAATAACGTCATAACGATATCACGAAACAAAGAAACATTAATATACAATGGCTAAAAAAAATGAAGAAGAGGCATTGACGCCGCAACAGGAGAAGATGAAAGCCCTACAGGCTGCATTGGCAAAGATTGAAAAAGACTTCGGCAAAGGCAGTATCATGCGTATGGGCGAGGAAAAGATAGAGAATGTAGAAGTCATCCCTACCGGTTCGATTGGACTGAACGCCGCACTTGGCGTAGGCGGCTATCCCAAGGGACGTATTATTGAGATCTACGGTCCTGAGTCATCAGGTAAGACCACACTGGCTATTCACGCCATCGCCGAGGCACAGAAAGCAGGCGGTGTGGCTGCCTTCATCGATGCAGAACATGCCTTCGACCGTTTCTATGCCCAGAAACTGGGTGTCGATATTGACAACCTCTATATCTCTCAGCCTGACAACGGTGAGCAGGCACTCGAGATTGCCGATCAGCTCATCCGCTCGGCTGCCATCGACATCATCGTTATCGACTCTGTGGCTGCCCTGACTCCTAAGAAGGAGATTGAGGGCGACATGGGCGACTCGGCAGTAGGTCTGCACGCCCGCCTGATGAGCCAGGCTCTGCGTAAGGTAACATCTACCATCGCCAAGACCAACACCACCTGTATCTTCATCAACCAGCTTCGCGAGAAGATTGGCGTGATGTTTGGCAATCCAGAGACCACCACTGGCGGTAACGCCCTGAAGTTCTATGCTTCTGTACGTCTGGACATACGTAAGGTGACCTCTATCAAGGACGGCGACAACGTCATTGGTAATCAGGTTCGTGTCAAAGTAGTGAAGAACAAGGTAGCGCCTCCTTTCCGCAAGGCTGAGTTTGAGATTACCTTCGGCGAGGGCATCTCGAAGATTGGCGAGATTGTGGATTTGGCTACCGAGTACAACATCATCAAGAAAAGCGGATCATGGTTCTCATACGAAGACTCGAAACTGGGCCAGGGACGCGATGCAGTAAAAGCACTGCTGAAAGACAATCCCGAGCTCTGCGACGAGCTGGAGGCCAAGATCATGCAAGCCATCAGCGAACAGTAATCTTCCATGATGCAAAAAAAGTACGCAAAAAGGATTTCTGCCTTTTGCGTACTTTTTTATATCCAATTACAAATGCCTCTTATTTCTTGATGCTTCTCACTTTCTTGGTGTTTTTGTTGAAGAACACACAGGCGTATGGCATTGCAGGATTCTTATATACCCAACTATATAGCTCATTGCTCACGTCACCACGCGATGTAGGCTCACCCATGGCCAATGTCACCTCTGCCTCTGAGAATCCTGCACGTACTACACCCTTCCGGATGTCCAGTAAATGTGCTTTCTCTACACCGGGAATATCCAAAGGATTGCCTGCGGTAAACAGGTTGTCATAAAGGTCTTCATGGGTTCCTGCTATATCGCCCGACACATCATGGCTCACAAAAGTCACCTGTTTGGTATAAGTCTTACCGGAACCTGATCCGCGCAATGTCATCTTGACATAATGCGTGCCACGTTGAGCCCTCACATCCATAATCTTGAATGTTGACAGACGACCCATATTGACAGGCTTGCCACTGGCATCGTTAAACACGGTGGGATATTTTGTGAAGACCTCCAAACCTATATATTTCCTATAGGCGGCACTTGCTGCCATATTGTCAGCAGGCAGTTCAAAGGCTCCTCGGAAAGTATGAATCTTCTTGTTGCTGATTCCAAATTCATCGTCACGCATACCGCTATTTGTCCGACTGATGGCCACGTTCTGATAGAACTCACGCCCCTTCTCGTCGGCAACGATGATTTTCACAGGATAGTTGCGAGTACCAACACCTACGGCAACGACCTTCACCTCAGTGCCTTCCTTCACGTCGGTAATCGTCTCAAAGCCATCACCGTCCAGTTCTGTATCCACATAATACTCATCTGCAACAGTGAACAGCGTCTTATCCTTGAAATACTCAATGGCAATATCCACATCACCCAGATAGGCCAGCGTGGGAACGCCCATCTTTCCGAAACAATAATCCTCGAACGAAGTCGTAGGTACCTCGAAATAATAGTTCTTCCCATCATCCTCACATCGGAAATTCACGTGCTCATGCAGTCCACCAGTGTTCTCATGCCCTTGATAGACCATAATCTTATGACGAAGTGACAGATTGCTGACCATCTTGTCTGTCTCAGCTTCGGCAAAGGTCTTGATCACCATGTCCTTCTTATCGGGAATCACCATAAAGCGCATACCAGTACCCCAGTCACACATACTGACATAGCGGAAATAGCGAGCCAACTCATCTTGAGGCTCCTCTGCCTGAGACTCCGTATTCGTGCTGTCAGGTTGCGCCTCTACAGCCACCTTCTTGGCACCCTTAGTCTTTACTATGTACTTATTTTCCTGAGCCGAGGCCGCAGTCACCACTACAGCCATCAACATCATCGTCAATAATCTTCTCATACGCGTAAACATTTTTTTCTCTAATTGCCGACAAAGGTACAACTTTTTTCCGACTCTCTGACAAAATGGCGTGACAAAAAAGCGTTCCTTGATAAATTTTAAACTTTTGGCACGCGGTTTGCTATCCTGTCAGTGACTCATTTTGAATAATAACAAATAAAAATAATACAATTATGGGAAAGATTATTGGAATTGACTTAGGTACAACCAACAGCTGTGTTGCCGTATTCGAAGGTAACGAGCCTGTTGTGATTGCAAACAGCGAAGGCAAGCGTACCACGCCTTCAGTAGTAGGTTTCGTCGAGGGTGGCGAGCGTAAGATTGGCGATCCCGCCAAGCGTCAGGCTATCACCAACCCGAAGAACACCGTTTACTCTATCAAGCGTTTCATGGGTGAGACTTGGCAGCAGACTGAGAAGGAGATTTCTCGCGTGCCATTCTCTGTAGTCAACGAGGGAGGCTATCCCCGTGTTGACATCGACGGACGTAAGTACACCCCACAGGAAATCTCTGCCATGGTGCTTCAGAAGATGAAGAAGACCGCTGAGGACTACCTGGGTCAGGAGGTTACCGATGCCGTGATTACCGTACCCGCTTACTTCTCTGACTCACAGCGTCAGGCCACTAAGGAGGCCGGTCAGATTGCTGGTCTGAACGTACGTCGTATCGTCAACGAGCCTACAGCAGCTGCTCTGGCTTACGGTATCGACAAGACCAACAAGGATATGAAGATTGCCGTATTCGACCTCGGTGGTGGTACTTTCGATATCTCTATCCTCGACTTCGGTGGTGGTGTGTTCGAGGTGCTCTCTACCAATGGTGACACTCACCTGGGTGGTGACGACTTCGACCAGGTTATCATTGACTGGCTGGTTCAGGAGTTCAAGAACGACGAGGGTGCCGACCTGAAGAGCGATCCTATGGCTATGCAGCGCCTGAAGGAGGCTGCAGAGAAGGCTAAGATCGAGCTGTCAAGCACTACCTCTACTGAGATTAACCTGCCCTACATCATGCCCGTTGGTGGTGTTCCCAAACACTTGGTAAAGACCCTCACCCGTTCAAAGTTCGAGCAGTTGGCCCACAACCTGATTCAGGCTTGCTTGGTGCCCTGTCAGAACGCCGTTCGTGATGCTGGCATCTCTACTTCAGATATCGACGAGGTCATCCTCGTAGGTGGTTCAAGCCGTATCCCCGCTGTGCAGACCCTCGTAAAGAACTACTTCGGCAAGGAGCCTTCAAAGGGTGTTAACCCCGATGAGGTGGTAGCCGTAGGTGCTGCTATTCAGGGTGCTATCCTTAATCAGGAGACTGGTCAGGACATCGTATTGCTCGACGTTACTCCTCTGACCCTCGGTATCGAGACCCTCGGTGGTGTAATGACCAAGTTGATCGATGCCAACACCACTATCCCTTGCAAGCAGAGCCAGGTATTCTCTACCGCTGCTGACAATCAGACAGAGGTAACTATCCACGTGCTGCAGGGCGAGCGTCCTATGGCTTCTCAGAACAAGAGCCTGGGTCAGTTCAACCTCACCGGTATTGCTCCCGCCCGTCGTGGTGTGCCTCAGATCGAGGTTACTTTCGACATCGATGCCAACGGTATCGTGAAGGTAAGTGCTAAGGATAAGGCTACCGGTAAGGAGCAAGCTATCCGCATCGAAGCTTCTTCTGGTCTGTCACAGGACGAGATCAACCGCATGAAGGCAGAGGCCGAGGCTAATGCTGAGAACGATAAGAAGGAGCGCGAGCGCATCGACAAGATGAACCAGGCCGACTCTATGATTTTCCAGACCGAGACCTTCCTCAACGAGAATGGTGACAAGCTGGGTGCCGACAAGGCCAACGTAGAGGCTGCTGTTCAGCAGTTGAAGGACGCTCACAAGGCTGGCGACATCGCTGCCATCGACAGCGCCATCAACAACCTGAACCAGGTGATGCAGACAGCTTCTCAGAAGATGTATCAGCAGGCTGGTGCAGGTCAGCCCGGAGCCGACGCAGGTCAGCAGCAGTATCAGGGTGGCCAGCAGACTCAGTCAAATCCTAACGACGACGTTCAGGATGCAGACTTCGAGGAGGTGAAGTAAGAATAGATAAGCAACAATAAGAAAATCATAAGAAAGTGGTGTAATCCAAGTGGTTACACCACTTTTTGTTATTGTTAAACATTGTTTCATTTCTTGCTTTTTTCGGATTTTTACCGTAATTTTGCGACATATTTGCGACACGACTTAATTAGCGATGAGATGCAACTTAAAAATACTTATACGGATTAATACATATTAAAAGGACGAAAATATGCCAGCTTTAAAATTTCAGATTAAACGGAAATGCGAAATGTGCGGAGCAACCTTCATTGCAAAGA
>Ga0310694_10000683_pt1 | contig 42976 bp, 58 predicted proteins | sample 174DNAGHGhighgp2_FD_203884 | JGI IMG/M metagenome (GOLD analysis project Ga0310694, IMG submission 203884) | Sheep rumen microbial communities from Palmerston North, Manawatu-Wanganui, New Zealand - 1742 DNA GHGhigh gp2 (v2) (version 2) | ecosystem: Host-associated > Mammals > Digestive system... | reverse complement strand
TTTTTACGAGATTTCTCTAAAGTTGCATGCAATATTGTTTCAATAACAGGACTACCCATTTTAATACTCCATAAAATTAATTACTTTTTAACAGATTTCATTGCATCTCTAATAATATTATCAAAACTATCATTAGCTCTTGCAATAGGTGTTTGAATATTTGCAGTTTTTATATTCTGATTTACATTAATACCATTAAATGTATTTCGTTGTTGTTGTTTTTGTTTAAGTATCTCCGCTAATGGGGTATTAAAATCATAACCATTCTCTAAATAATAATTCTTTAGTCTATAATAAATGGCATCTAAAGGTTCATTACCACCACTCTTTTTAAACATATAAGCAAGTTCATTAACATGATTTTGAGCATCAGGATATTTACTTATAAAATTATTATAAATATTCTTTGCTCTCATTCTTGCTTGAATTTGCCTTTGTTCATTCTCTCTTTGTTGTAAAAGAGGTTGTAATTTTTGATCAAGCATCTGATTAATAGCTGACATATTAATTTTTGACTTATCTTCATCACTAATATCATCAATACCATAACTTTTTGCTTGTGTCAATAGGAAATTAATAGTATCTTTAGGAGATTTTTTCCATTGTCTTATTAATTCTAAACCAAGATTAATATCTTCTGTGGATAAGTCACCCATTTGTAATGATTTAAATGTTTCATTATAAGCATTTATACGATTTGCCATCTCATCATATTCTTGCTTAATTCTTGGTAAAATATTTTGATTAAAGTTATCCCTATCTTTCTTTAATCTAACATTTTCTTCATAAAAACGTCTTTCTGCACCTGCTTTAGCAATAATATTACCATCTTTATCTAATAAATCTTGGGAATTATTATTTCCTTTTGATTTATTTGTTTGTTGTTCATTATTTTGTTTAATATTATTGACTTCTTTATCAATTTTATCAGTTTTTTGTTCCTTTGTTTCTTTTTCTGATTTAATAAGGTCATCAAGTGTTTCAAGTTTTTCATCTTCATCACCATTATTAGTAATATTATCATTATTTGTATCAGCATTATCTTGATTTGTATCAATAACAGAATCAAATTCTTGATCTATATTATCAAATTCATTAGAATTTTGCATAAGTGTTCTCCATTTCACTAAAATATTAGGTTAATCAAAACTGATTTACATTTTGTTGCATATTAGCTTCTTGAATATTCTTATTAGCTTCAGAAGTATTCTTTAATGCTTCAGCAGATTGTAATTCAGCTTGTTGTTGTTCTTGCATTTGTTGCATTTGTAATTGTTGAAGTATAGCATTTTTAATAGTTTCTATATCTTCTTCACTAACTACATTATCATCAAATGCTTTTTGTAAAATTTGTAACATAATTATAACTGTATAAGGTGAAGCAGAAGCAAATTGACCTAAAATTTGTGACATTTGCAAAGCTTGTTGTTTTTTAACATCACTTGTAGGTTTAATTGTCGTTCCACCAACACATTGTAAAGAATAAACATTAGTAATTTGATTAGCATCTAATGTTTCCCAAAATTGTACATTATTTTCACCAATAATTTTACCAACATCTTCTTTATTCATATTCATTAAGCATAATTGAGCAATACTCCAACCAATTCTGCCTAACCAAACTTCAATAGCATCTCTTTTATCATCAATTTTAGCAGATTTACCTGCCATATATGTTTGAATTGCTAAATTAGTTGTATTAGTTTTATATTCACCACTTCTATTTGTAGCATCTGTACCACTAATCATATCAATTACTCTTAATAAATCTTGTTTATCATAAAGTAATTGATTTTTATCATAAGGAACAGAACCACTAAATAAAATATCTTCAAATTTTTTATTCGGTGGTAAATTAATTGATACAATATTTTTACCACCATTAGCCCATTTCATAATATCTTTAATATCTGCACCACTATTACTATCAAATAAATAATGATTAAATCCAAATCTACGCATTTTTTGTAATTGTGAATTAATCATATTAATAGTATTTTGTTGATCTAAGTAATAACTTACTTCACCTTTACATAATGTTGCAGTTGGATTTTCATGAAAGTTTAATATATAATAAGGATAAAATTCTTCTAATTCATAAGGATCATTCCATACCCAAATAGGATAACTCCAATCATTATTACTATATAAATATACTCTACGTTTTACTTTATCCCATACCCAAAAACATTCAGTTAAACAACTTCTTTTATATTGTTCAGCATTTTCATAACCATAACTTTGATAATTAGTTTCATCAACATTATTTAATGATAAAGGATCTTCATCTTCAATAATACTATCATCAATACCTTTATTATTAACAGGTAAAACTTTTCCTGGTGCATAAATACTTTCAGTTTCATCATTATCTTCATTAGTTTTACCAAATTTAGCTTTAAGATATTCTGTTGGTATCCATTCTCTTTCCATAATCCAATTAGCATCAGTACCATCTTGATCTTCTGCATTAGGATCAATAAATAAATCATAAGGTCTAACACATTTAATAAAAGGACCACTAGGTGTTGCAAAATCTACAACATTTTCTAATGCTTGTAACTGTCCTTCTAATTCTTTAATCTCATTAATATCTTTAGCTTCTTGTAATTTATTAGCAATATTAGAAATTTCTCTTAAAGCTTCATCACTATCACTACCTTTAAAAGTATAACCAACTTTAATAATACCTCTATTAGTTAAACTACAATTAAGTATTGCTTTTCTTGCTTTATTTTTAAGATTTAAACCTGGTGCAACTCTTTTAACAAATAAAGCATTTACTAATCTTTCCAAAGTTGTACATTGTTTTTGACTACTTTCATCATTAATTTTATTAGTAGTAATTTCAACTCTAGGATCTTGTGAATATAAAATAGGAATAAGTCCAGTATTATTTGCCCAAATAAGATTTTCTGAATTTTCTTTATTATTTTTTAGTTTATCTGATTTAAAATCTAAAGTACCATCATCTTTAATTATAATATGATCAGCATTAAAGTATTGATATGTTAAATCCCAAGCATCTGTAACATCTTTCATTACAGTATATGCTTGATTTTTACGAGTTTTCCACAATTTACCTTCAGCTTTACTAACAGGTATCTTACTATCACCATACATTTTATAAATAGGTGTATATTCATCAGAAGATTGTTCTTCTATACCAAGAGTTTCATTTAATTGTTCATTAATATATTCAGGTATTTCATTATTCGTATTCTGTGTCGTCATCTATTTCACTCCATGTTGTAGGTATTGAAGATTTTTTCTTATTTTGTATAATTACTTTAGATATATCTGGTCTAAATGTCAACATATATTTCAAAGTATCCATAGCATGATCATCTTTATCAACAGGTTTATCTTGATATTCATCTTTATTTGATTTACTCCAGTAATAATTACTAATTTCATTTTCAAAGAATTCTAATTTATCACTAACATATAAATAAGGTGAATTATATTCTTTAGTGAATGGATTTTGATGCATTTTATTAACACTTAAATATCCAGTAACTTTAGCTATACCACTTAATATATCATTTTGTGCAGGTATCATTCTTAAATTATAATTACTAAAAAATTCTTCAGCTAATGAAATATTTTTCATTTTATCTATAATAGTTCTTTTAAATATAGCAGGATCAGCTAAAATATCTAAACCAAAAACACCCCATTTCATTCTAATTTGATTAATAGCTGTAGCAATTTGTTCAGTTGTTTTCTCTTTTTCATAATATCCATCTAATAAAATTATATTACCATAAGGATCAACAAAACCTAACATATAACAACTTGGAACAGCTAAACCATAGTCAAATCCTTCTAAAATTGTTAATTGATATTTATCTTTTAATTCATTATAATAATTTTCTACCCATTTATGAGGTATCATATTTCTTGCAACATCAAATTCAGGATAAACTAATCCTTCATAACCTGCCCACTTACCATTAAGAAATCTATCTTTCATCTGACCTTTATAAGTCATTTCAAGTGTTTCAATAAAATCTTCAGGAATGTTATCTTTATTTTCATAAGTAGAACCTTCCACAACTTCCATTAATAATTCTTTTTTATTATAGTTATACACAAGATCTTCTGTAATTTTTCCTGTTCTTTTAAATAGTTGGTAAGGTGCAATTAATTTTTTATATACCCAATTTCTTGTTGGATTACATGCAAGAAATAACCATCTTGGTCCAGTTTTAGGCATAGTTGGATCATCACCTGTATATTTAGTAGAACCTCTTAATCTTCCTAATAAGTCAGTAAAATCTTTATAAACAATTCCTGGATCTTCAACTTGGTCAACTAAAACCCAATCAAATGTTGCAGATAATACATTAGATGTTGTATCACTACCACTACCTTGTTGTACTAAATAGCTAAATACACATGTTGAACCATTAATTAATGTTAATACTCTTTCTTGTTTATTAAAAGATTTAATCCATGATTTAGGTAGCCACTTAAAAAATTCTTTCATTGTAGTTGTAGTAACTTTAGGTAAAGTTTCTCTTAATACTGCACCATGACTTCCTGGATAATCTTTCATTAATTGAATTGCTTTAACACATGTGCAAGAAGTTTTACCATTACCAAAACCACCACCATAAAATTGAATTTTAGTTCTTAATTTCATAAATCTATCTTGTAAACTTCCATCAATAATTCTAAATTCATTACCACTTGCCATGTTTATCTCCAGAATTAATAGCTAATTCATGAATTAACCATATTATTGTAAAAATTAAACATAAATAAATCATTTTATTTCTTCAAATTCAACATCTTTAATATTATTTAATGCCTTTTCATCTTTAGTTATATGAACAATTCTTAATTCACCATCCATTTTATTAATATGTTCAACAACATCAATAGGTCTGTGTCCACCTCTATCTAAAATATCTTGTGCAGCCATTAATGCATATTTAGGTGAAGCATTTTCCATAATTTCTACAACTTTTGTAGCAGCTTTCTTTGTTTGTTGTTGAACAAAATCTCTAACATTATCTTGATCTTTCTCTAAAATAGCTTTTGTAACTTTATTCATCATATCTGAAAAAGCAGGTAACATAATTATATTATTAATTTGTTCTAATGGTAATTTAGTAATAATACTAATATCATTATTACTTAATCCAAACAAATAATAAGATAATACAACAGAAATTGTATTCATTTTACCATCTTGTAATGGTAATTCATCAATTTTATGTCGTACTCTTGCTTCTTCTTCTTGTAATTGTGTATTTGTTTTAATTTTAACTAAATTTTGTTTATTTATTGGTTCAATCTTTTTACAAAGTTTACCATTACCTAATGTAACTTCCATTTTAGTTCTCCTTTGTAATAAATATAGCATAAATATTTTATTTGTAAATAAAAAAATGCAGTAATTAATATTTTATATTATTACTGCATCATGCCCTTAATAAGGAGGAGGAGAATTTGATAATTAATTCAATGAAATAACATAATTAATTATTATTTATATAATATAATAAAAATATATGATGTCAACAGTTATTTTAAAGTTATCCACAACTTATTTTCCATACAAGCGTCAGCGTCACCATCATCCATTTTTACTAATTTTTACAAATTTTCATTAATTTTTACCTATATTTACTTATTTTTATTATTTTTATCATAATTATTTATAATTAATACTCAATTATAATTAAAATATGTTAATTAATTTAACATAAATAATAATTATGTTAAATTTATCCTCAATTTTTTACATATTTATATAATTAAATAATAAAAACAATAATTTATTAAAAAATTTAATTAAGTTAGTATTTTTCATAAAAATCTGTGAAGATAATCACAACATTATGTTTTTATGCTATATATACCCATACCTTTTTGTAATATAGGGGGGATAGTCACTAAAAATTTGCTTATATATTTATATGTATAAAATAACAAAGATATTACCATAAATTAACAGAGTAATTGCAGAGATATTTACTAAAATATTGCTTATTTATTTAAATATATAATATTAATTAATATTAATTATTAAATAACAGAGTAGTTACAGAATATTAAATAAAAATTTATCACTTTTTAATAAAAAGTAATACAAAAACATAAATTTATTTTAAATTGTTACAATTTAAGTATTTTATTTTGATAAAATGCATAAAAGCGTAACATAATCACTAAATAATCTTAAAAATTCAAAAATCATTTAAAATATTGATTTAATTATTTATTTTATTTTTACATAATTTTTTATATTTAATAAATATATAAAAATTTGTGTAAATTTATTCATGTTTTGGAGGTAATATGTGTAAAAATAGAACAATTCATAAAATTTTTGATTTAATTATAAATAATAAGCTTTTACTTAAATCATATAAATTAGATAGTGATGAATTTGATTCATGTAATGATAAAATTAGCATGTATTATAAAAAATTACATAAAATACTAAATCTTTCTTATAAACAAATAGATAGAATTATTGTGAATATACTTAAAAGAATTTAATTTTCATTAACTTGCGAGAAAATTAAATTCTCATGTTTTAACTTTAGCTAAAGGAGTAATAAAATGGCTAGAAAAAATACATTTGATAAAAAAGCTTATGAAGAAGTTGAAGAAAGTCTTGGTCATGACAAAACTAAAGACATCTATTCTGCAGTAGATAGTTTAATAGGTGCATTAGAAGATTTAATGACTTATTCAGATAATCCTTCTGGAACAGCTTTTGTAGTTAAAGGTTTTGTTATGAACCTTTATTGGGCAAAACACAGAATAGATAGACTTCGTCAACAAATTGGAGAAGCTAAACTTAAAAATGATATTGGTGCAATGCGTTCTATTGAACGTCAATTACCTTATATCACACTAAATAAAGCTATTGACATGTATTGGGATGCAATAGCTAAATCTTGGGATAGATTTCTTGAAGATAATAATTTATCTTCACCAGACTTCCCATTAAGTGAAGAAATTGCTAGAGATGCTATGAACTATACAGCAGAAAACAATGCTAAAAAAGTTGATGAACTAGCAAAAACTTGTTTATTTAGTTTAGATAATAAAATCTAACTAAATACTTATACTTTAGAATTATACTTTCTCATGTAAAAATGAAGAAAGTATAATTCTTTCTTTTTATTTAATTTAATTTAATTTAAGGAGTTACGAACATGAAAAAGTTATTCACAGTTATCACTTGTTTATTAGTTTTGTTTTCTTATGTAGCAAATGCAGCTACTTTAGATGATAAAATAAATAAGATTAATGCATCTTATGAAAAACGTATCACTAGAATTGATACTATGAAAAGAGCATCTGAACCAAAGAAAGCAATGTTGAAGAAACATGCACAACAAACAAGAGATTTAAGAATTGCTCAAGCAAAAGATTTAGATAGCTTAAAACCAGTTAAGGTTACTAAAAAATCTAAATAATATATTACATACAAAGGGATAGATAAAATTTCTATCCCTTATTTTTATTTTAAATTTTATTTTGGGAGATAATAAAATTGTTACAAACAACATTTTACAGGAGAGGGGAAAATGTTGTTAATATGCTTAATAATTTATTAGTTACTAAAAAGCAAATAAACAGAAAACCGCAAGGAGAATTTACCAAAAATCTGATACGCGGTGATAATGTTTTAAGTTTTTGGAAGAAGGTGATTGTGTTTAATGAATACCATAAAATTAGAGATGCTTAACAACATTCCTATCACTCTGATTAACGGTGATACATTAATCTGGATCACCCATAGTAAAGATTATAAATATGGTTGGTATTATAAAATTCATAATAATAAGTTATTTTTAGTTTATGATACAGAAATAACTTATGAAGAACACTTAATTAAAAATTTTGGAGATAATAATGACAAAAGATAATAAAAACTGTGAATTAACTGTTAAACAATGTTTAATTGAATTATTATGTACACATGAACCTTTTGAAAATGAGATAATTGACTACACAATTAATACATTAGTTAATTATCTTATTCATATTTGTAAATATTCTCCTAAAGATGTTATGAATTATGCAGAAAGTTCATGTAAAAAATTAGGTAAAGAAATTAAGTTACATCTATTAAGTGAAGATGAATTTAATGATGTAGTAGATACTATACAAAATAAACCAAAATTGTTAAACTGAAAGGACTAAATATGTCAAAAGCACCAGAAATTAATAAACTTTGTAAAGAGTTTGAAGAATTGTATGTAAATTTTGCAACAATTCATGCAAAAATTAAAACAAGAGAAAATCAAATATTTGATTATGTAAAAAAGAATGGACCAATTACTGAAAATGGCCATTATTATTACATAAGACGTGAATATACTTATAAATCATTTGATGTTTATCGCTTTAAGAAAGAACAACCTGATTTATATGCTAAATATTTAAGAAACATTGAAGTACAACCAAAGTTATTTAGGAGATTAGTAAATGTTAAATGATTTAATTTATGGAGATATTATTAATAATGCAGAAGCAATTAATAATTGTTTGTATAATAACAATATTAGTGAAGAAATACAAATATTTGTTAGAATTAAATTAACACAAATTATTACTGCTCATGAAACATTAGTTAAATTTAATAATGTTCCATTAAATAGAGAGTATAAAGTAGAAAAAAGAGTAGAAAAATTTAAAAAACATCGTAAATTCTTAACAAATGATGACAAAAATAATATATATAAAGATTATTTAAGTGGTATGAAACGTGTAGATATTGCTAAAAAATATAATTTTTCAGAAAGCACTATTTATAATGTTATTTTTGGAATGAAAAGTTTATTAAAGGATAAAAAAGATGATTGATTTTAAACAAGCTGAATTAATTGTAGATAAAATAACTGATTATTATAATTCTATAAAACCAGATAATAGTTATCATACAATGACAGAAACATTAGCAAAGTTTAAAATTACATCTAGTACATTTAATAAATTAAAATATAAATATCCAGATAAGTTTTTATCCCATAAAAATAATAAGCATTATATTAAATTAACTTATGAATTATTAACAAAAGAACAAATAAATAATATTTTATATGATTATGATGCAACAGAAAATGGTAAAAAATGTTTTACAAATAAATTTATTTGTGAACATTATAATATAAGTATAGCTACTTTATATAAACTACTTAAATTAAGGAGAAAGAAATGAAATACTATGTAAAACTCAAACAAAATATTAGTGATATGGATCAAGTTAAAATATCTATTGATTATAGTCTTGGTGGTTATAATAATATGACAGGACAATTTAATCATAGAGGATATTATTTACATTTTACACCAGTAAAAGTAAATCAATTTGATAATTATTCTTCAGAAATGACACAACTGTTTCATCCAAAATCATATAAAATGTGTATTTGTTTAGTAAATAGAAGATCACAGAAGAAACAAGATGAATTAGAAGCTATCTTAAAAGATAATTATAGAAAAATGGCTGAATTATATGAAGAAGATGATAAAAAATTATATCAATTTGTTCAACTTTTATATTTAGGTGATGAAAATGATAAAAAATCGTGACATTATTTTAGAAAATATGAAGAAAAAAGTAAAAGCTTCACAAAAATTATTACAAACTTATCGTAATTATGGTCATACTATTAATGCATTAAAGTATATTATTGCATATAATAGTTATAAATCTGATAAAGATTTATTAGAATTAATTAAATCTAGATTATTGAAAGGAAATTAAGATGACACCAAAGTTTATTAATATTAATTTTTACAAAGATAATACATTACATGAATTAAATACATCAAAATATTATACTTATAAAAATGAGTATGGTTTAAAATTAAAAGAAGGTGATGATGTTGTTGTACCAGTAAATATTAGAACAGAGTTTATGAGATATAGTATTGGTAAAGTTATTAAAGTTTTTGGTCCAAAAGAATATTCTAAATATACTTGTTGTCCTGAAAGTGTTTTATCACCTGTTACAGCAAAAGTAAATATATCACATGTATATGATACTAAAGCTAAAAAAGAAAGAGCAATAGCATTAAAAGAAGAAATAGATAGACAATTTAAGAAAAAATCTAAAATGGCTATGTTAAAACAAATGGCAGAAAATGATCCTGAATTGTCTAAAATGTATGAAGAATTAGAACAATTATCTAATGAAATAGATATTGAAGATATTTAAGGAGAATAACATGTATCAAAGGCCACAAGTAAGAGCAGTTAATACAATATTAAAAGATTATTGTATTAATAGAAAAAGTATATGTAATTGTTTTTTATCTACAGATAAAGTTTTTGGTACAGAAACAATATTATACATTAAAAATCTTAATTATCTTGATATAATTCAATATATTTTAAGTAAAGAAAATATAATAATGTTATCTAGAGAAATACCAAATAAAAATAATTATTATTCTTTATATTATGATAAAATTAGTAGGCCTGGATATAAGAAAACACAAAATTGTTTATGGGATGAATATTTTTGTGAGATTGGTAAATGTTATAGAAATCATGTATCTAATATTTTGGATACAGATAATTTAATTCCTGGATACTTCTTTATGGAAGAAAAGAATTGTTTAGATGTTTATATTCCAAAGAGATTTGCTAAATGTGGATTTATAGAAAAAACTGTGGATATTTTAGCATTAAATGGTTATACTATAAATGTTACTGAAACAGTATTTGATAATAATACTTATGTAGTAATAAGATTATTTAAATTTTATTTAAGAAGGAGAACTAAAGATGACAAACGAAGAACTCATCAAAGAATTACAACGTCATGATCCAAGAGCAGAAGTAAGATTTGAAGATTATGATAAAAATCAAAATTTTAGAATTGATAAGGTAGATTATCAAGATGGTGATGTTGTTATCATAGGAGATGAAGATGAGTAGAGAGTTTGCAGTAAAAAAATTTACTAAAAACAAAGCACTCACCACAAAAGAAATGATAAAATTTTTGTTACCATTTGAACCAACACAAAAAATTATTATTGATGATAATGAAAACAATAAATCTTATCAAGTTAATCAAATATATACTGATGTTGATGGTAATATTTGTATAGAAATTGGTAAAGAAATTTATAGAGGATAAAATTAATTAGCTAATAATAAAATATAAGCAATTACAATAGCTTGTAATAAAATACAGGAGATAAATAAATGCAAGATAGATTTAAGTTTAGAGTTTGGGATATAGAGCGTAAGTGTTTCTTCAATGATGATGAAGTGGTTATATATCCAAATGGAGAAGATAGTTATTTTAATGCAGATTATGATTTTACCGAAAGTGTTGTTGAGCAATGCACAGGCTTAAAGGATAAGAACGGCAAACTCATTTATGAGGGCGATATTATACTTGTTGATGATGATAAATGCCCTGTTGAATGGGATTCTGAAAACGCAAGATATAATGTAGTTGGATATGGTGAAATAGCTTATCTTAATTATAAAGATATTGAAATTATTGGCAACATTCACAAGAATACTGATTTGTTAGGAGAAGAATAATGCACTCCGTTATAGAAAAAACTAAAAAAGGATTTACAATATCATTTCAAACAAGAGGTGTAGATATGAAAACAGCAACTAAAATTTGGAATGATTTAAATCCTACTAAATTAAAAGAACTTACAGCCTTAACAGGAAATAATTTTTTAATTTGGAAAGAAGGTTATTGCGCCGAGATACATAAAACCGATTGGGGTAATTATACAATTTGGTGTGGAAAAACTTATAAAGATAAGGAGAAAAATAAATGACTAGAGAAGAATTAATTGAAAATGTTAAAAAATGTATTTTGAATGATAGACAAAATACTTATGGTAAACCTGAAGATAATTTTCAAAGAATTGCTGATTTTTGGAATATTTATTTACATAACGGAGATGCAGTTATTACTAAAAATGATGTAGCAGTAATGATGTCATTATTAAAAGTTGCACGAATTATGTCATCACCAAAACATATTGATAATTATATTGATGGTGCAGGTTATTTAACTATAGCAGGGAGTTTTATTGATGACACTTCAAGTAAATAATAATCATTATATACTATTTATTAAAAATACTACAAATAATAGTGTTGTTAGTATGGTTTATAATACAAAAGAGCAATATGAAGAAGCACTTTCTGATTATAAAAAGACACATATTAACGAAAGTTATATAGCTAAAGTTATATATGGTGAAATAATTAAATCTGAATATAATATAAAGGAGAATAACAATGAATGATAAAAGTCATGTAGGCATGTATAATTGTCCTAAATGTGGAGAACCTATTGGTATTTTATTAGATAAATATTTAAGAAATACATTAGAAAGAAATAATGTTATTGGGCCAGAACTTTGTGAAAAATGTGTAAAAGAATTACAAGATAATAATCAATTATTGATGTATGAAGCAGATCTTAATGATAAAGGTATGCCAAAAATGACAGGTAGATATGTTATTATTAATGATGCTATTATTGAAAATGAAAAGAATGAAAACAAAAAGAAATTTATGCAAGAAAAGAGATTTGCTTTTTGTGATCATGAAGTATATGAACTAATTGTTAAAAAAGGAAAAGAAAATGGTGGATCTAACTAAAGATTTAGAAGGATATTATGGTACAGTAGCTTATCATGTTATGCCTATTGATAAACAATATGCATTTACTGATGGTGTTTATGCATTAAAAGAATTAATAGGTAATAATATTTTTATACAAGTATTTAATTGTTTAAAAAGTTATTGGAATTTTCAACATCCTGCAATTTATCCTACATTAGAAGTAATTAATGGTGAATATCATTTATTATTTAAGGATGATGAAACAGGAGAAGTTGTAAGAGATCAATATATTGCTAAAGCACCAAAAGATACTACAGGCAAAGTAACATTTGAATGTATGCATTTTGTTTGGGGTTTAATTTCTGAACACTAATTTTAATAGGAGAACTAATATGGCTAAAAATAAGCTTAATAAAAGTGATAGAGAAGAATTATCTAATATCATTGCTAAAATTATCTATAAAAAAGAAAAAATAGATAAAAAATTTGAAGATTTATATGAAGCACAAAATATATTTTTCAAAAATTTTAAAGAATTTTATTATAAACATTTTAATATAACAGATGATATTGAAAAGTTTGGATTAAATTATAATTTTAATGATAATTTATCTGTTAGTTGTTATAAAAGTAAAGCAAACTACTATAATAATACATGTTTTCAAATATTTAATCCATATAATAGCGATAGATATGCTAATGTTTATTCATCAGATACAATGAGATTTCAACCACAATTAATTTTTTATAGTCATTTATCTTATCTTAATATTGAAATAGAAGCAGATAATGAAGAATTAATTTCAAAACCATTATATCAATATGCAGAAGAAATGTATAAAAATTATGTATATAATGCATGTTGTGTATTAGAAGAAGCATCTACAAAAGCAAAAGAAGCTTATGATAACTTTAATGGTATTTTAGAATTATGTGCTTATGACACAGATGTTCTAGAATATATAGATACAATGGAAATTCAAGAATACTTCCACAAAAGATTTAACAAAAAGTTATCCACAGAGTTATGCACACTTAACAAAGATAAGATAGATTTTATTAAAAATTATCTAAAAAGTGTTGACAACCAATAAATAAAGTAATACAATTAGACATCATTTAAGGAGAACTAACAATGCAAGGCGATACACCTATACATAGAAAAACTTTTCTTGAAATGTCTGATGATGAGCAAATTGTCTTTATTGAAAATCTACAAAAAAGACGATTAGAGCCAGTTAATACTTATTTAGAAATTAAAGAAGCTAAAAGAAAAGCTAATCTAGAAAAACTTAATGCTAAATTAGATAAAAAATTAGCAGCTTTTGAAAAATGTAATGCTCAATGTGAAAAATATTTACAACAATTAGCAGAAAGAGCTAATGAGTTGCGAATGATTAAACTTGAAATTGATATGAGTTAGGAGTTAATATGTTAAAAGGAAGTGAAGTAGCTTTTAAGTTAAAAGATGTTGATTGTCATCCTAAATTAAAAGAAATTATTGTTGAACAACAACAAGAAATATACTTTTTACGAAATCAATTAACAGAATTAGCTTCTATGTTTAATATGATGGTTGATGAAATGACTAAAATTACACATGGTGTTAATAATTTAGGATTAGAATTTCAAAAACAATCTAAAGGTGTTGCTAAAGCATTAAAACATGATGAGGATAATGAAAATTGAATGAAATAATTTATATGTATTTACTTTGTAATGTCATAATTACAGGATTTATGTATGATGATGTTATGAATTTAAGTGGTTATACACAAAAAAGAAAATTACTTGGTATATTAACTTTAGTAGTTTTTGGATTACTTTTACTTATTTATGCCCTAGTAGAAAGATTTATAGAAGAATGGAGAGAATATGATGATTAATGACATTTTATCAATTAATATAGATAAATATTCTGGGCCAGAAGATGATAGAGGTGTAGATTTTTCTATATTAAATAGTGTATCTACATGCCCTTTTTATGGAATTGTTAGACACATCCTTAATAAGAATTTTGTAGTAAATGAAAGAAACATGGCCCTAGAATGTGGTGATTTATGTCATAAATGTTTTGCTACATATAGAGCATTAAGTATTTATTATAGAGGTATTAATGAAAATAAAGAAAAATTAAAATTAATTGGTGTTCATCAATTACAAAGATTTTTCTTGGAAGCAATACCTGATATTACAGAAGAACAAGCTAATGATTTTATTTTAGATTGTTTTGAAAGAACTGAAGAATTTACTACAATGTTAGCAAAATATACAGTTTTTAGTGATTTTATTATTGATAATAGTGGATATTATGATGATCCTGAAGATAAAAAGAGAACAATATCTAATATTAAAGATAGTTTAACTCATTATTGTAGTAACTTTTTGAATTTAGTTGAGGATGAACCTGTTTGGATAGAAAATGAAGAAGATATTAATACTAAAGTTGGAATTGAAATTCCTTTTGATGTATATATTAAAATAAAATACTCAACTGAAATTGAAAAACCTACACAAATTAAAGAAAAATTAATTCATTTTATTGGAAAACTTGATGGTATTCATTATAGAATTAATGATAATAATTCATTAATTATTCATGAAAATAAAACTGCAAGTAGATTAGATGATAGTTGGTTAGGTCAATGGTATAAATCACATCAGATAACAGGTTATTGTTTAGTAGCTAATTATTTTACTAAACAAGAATGTTTACAAGCTAGAATATTAGGTATGCAAATTCCTGCACCAAAAACAACTGGATATGCTTTCAGAATGGAAAGAGTTGATAGAGAAACATTTAATTATTCAGATTGGGCAAGATGGGTTATTGAAACTACAGATATAATTGATGAATATAAAGATATTCCTGAAAAAGCACCTATGAATACTCATGCTTGTTGTAAATATTATAAACAATGTGCATTTATTGCTTTATGTTGTTCTAATGAAGAAGAAAGATTAAGAACAATAAATGAAGATATGATAATTAATGAATGGAACCCATTAAATGATTAGGAGAATATTATGCCCAAAGAGAGAAATATAAAATATTATGAAGATAAATTAGATAGATTACATGCCGAAATTGTTAATAAACAAAAAGAAATTGTTTATATACTAAAAATTTTAGCTAAATTACAAAATAAAAAAGTATTTATTGGTCCATCACAATATGAAGTAACAATTATTGATTATTACATTGCAGATAAACCTGAAAATATTGAACATGCTGATAGTTATTTTGGTTATGAAACTAATTATGATAATGGAGAATTTTATGATGATGAAATAAGAGAATTAAAAGAAGAAGAAACTTTAGTAGATTTATGATTAGCACTATGCAATCTTATAAAAGCGAACTTAGTCCACTCGCTGAATAATTAGTTTTTTAATATGTGATTTTTACTAATTATTCAATCCCGACATAGTGCTAATCACCTCATTAAGGATTAGAACCATGATAAGATTTTTAGAAAAGAAAACTTGTTTAAGTACAAAACAATTTTGTATAACTAAAGATACAAAATTAAAAACATATTTAATTACTTATGTTATTAGTGATGGATGCTTTAGTAAACAATTTACTAATCTAAAAGAAATGTTTAACTTTATAAGGAGTATAATATATAATGGAATTACGAATTGCAGGTGTAGAAGTAAAGAAAATTGAAAATACACAAAAAAGATTAACATTAATGTTGTGGGGTAATCCAGGTGTAGGTAAAACTGTGTTTGCTTCAACAGCACCAGGTAAAAAACTTTGGTTATCTTTTGATCCAGATGGTACTAATTCATTAAATTTTGTACCAGAAAAAGATAATATTGATGTTGTTGATTTAAGTAATGTTAATTATGCAGTAGTTAAACAAGGATGTAATGAAAATTGTTTTGGACTTGAAACTTATTTAAGAGATGATACTTATGATAGTGTTATTTTTGATAGTGCAACAACATATTTAGATTTATGTTTAAAATTAGGTATTGAAGGTATTAAAACAGCAACATTAGCTGTACCAACAATGGCAGGTTATTCAAGAAAGAATAGCTTTTTTAAACAAACTATGATTAATTTAATTAAATTGACAGGTAAATATAATAAACATTTAATTATTATTGCACATGAAGATTCAGGTACAATGGATGAAGTTGGTAATATATTAGAAAAAGCACCAATTATGGGTGGATCTAATAATCAATCTGTTGCAATCATGTTATCTGAAATTTGGTATTTAGGTATGTTTAATGGTAAAAGAAAGATTATGTTCGCACCATTCTCTATATTTAAAAAAATGAAATCAAGAATGGTTGATACTGAACAATGTAGGCAAATTGAATGGAATTATGATTTAGAAAAAGGTGGCCATGGATTAAATACTTGGATAGAACAATGGCAAAAAAGTAATAAAAAGAAAATAATTCCAGAGTAGAGAATACATTAAGTTGTATATATTATTGTGATTTTTGTTTTAATTTTAATTTTAATTTATTTATTTATTGAAAGGAATGTAAAATGAGTGAAGAATTGAACTCTATTATTGAATTTGATGAAGATTTATCTAATGTTGAAGCACCTAAACCGCTTCCTGCAGGTACTTATGATGCAGTTATTGAGTCTGCTGAAACAATGACATCAAATTCTGGTAAACCAATGATTAAAGTTATCTTTAATATTTCTGCAGATCAATATCCTGCAGATTATGTTGATGGTAATCCAGAAGGTACAAAATTAACTCAATATTTGTTAGCAGATAACACAAGCAGAAGTAAATTTGCATTAAAGAGATTTATTTTGGCTATTGGTGCACCGTTATCTAACAAAATTGATGTTACAACCTTTATTGGTTTACCTGCAAAGGTTGAAGTTGGCAATCGTATGTGGCAAGATGTTGAAGTAGCAAACATTGTTCGCGTAATTGCTTAACTTTAATATAGACTTTTGGTAGTTAGTCTATACATGAAAAAGAAACTACCACCTAATTTTATTTGTTTTTAATTTAATTTTATTTGGAGAATTAACATGTCAAATGTTGAAAATACTGAAGTAAAAAAGACAAGACAAAAAGCTGTAAAGAATGTCTTGTTGGAAATTTTGGATGAAAATGGTCAGCCTATGAAAATTTCTGCTGATCGTGTTAAAGTTCTTTGCGAATTTACTAAAATGAGTGATGAACTTTTTGATTTGATTAATCAACATCCGAATTATATTAGATTAAAATTCTAATTAGGTAAAATTTATGTCTAGCTTTATCACAATTAAAAAACCATTTAATCATAAAACTGATAGAATAAGAGGTGTTAAATCAGAAATAACATCTATTAGACTAACTAATTATGAAAAAATGTTATTACTTAAATGTTGTGGTAAGCTAGACATAAAGCCATGTACATTAATTAAATATTGTGTAGTAGAATTTTGTAAAAAATTTAATAAAGAGGAAGAATAATGCAATTTGATGAAAAACAATTACAAGCTATTAAGCTTTGTAGCGATATGAGTAAGCGAATTGTGGCTATTACAGGTGAAGCAGGAACAGGTAAAACAACTATAATTAAAGAAGTATATAAAAACTTTGTAGAGTATATTCATAATAATAAAAGTAAATTTGGTATTAAACCTGATGAACAATATTATATTGAAGATCACATTGTATTAGTTGCACCAACAGGTAAAGCTGCAAAAAGAATTTATGAAGCAACAGGTATTCCTGCTATGACTATTCATAGATTATTAGAATATCCATCACCAGGTGAAATTGATGAAAAAACTGGAAAAGCATTAATAACATCTTTACCTAGAAGATGTAGAGAAAATAGAATAAAACAAAAAATTGTTTTATGTGATGAATATGCTATGGTAAATTATGAATTACATAGAAATTTATTAGATGCTTTACCTAATGGTGGTGTAGTTAGAATGTTTGGAGATTGTAATCAATTAGAGCCGATTGAAGAAAGTAAAGCATTAAAAAATAAACCATCACAATTTCAACAAATGTTGACAAGATTTCCATGTGTTATATTAAATCAAATTCATAGACAAGCTGATGGATCATCTATTATTACAAATTCACATAATATTAATAAAGGTATTATGCCTAAAAGAACTGATGATTTTTGTATAAATTTTACAACAGAATCTCATACACCTACATCAATTATAAATAATTTATTAGAAAAAGATGAGGGTTATTATACACAAAATAAACAAATTATTTCACCATGTAAAACAAGTTGGGTAGGAACACTTAAATTAAATTCTATGATACAAATGAAAAGATTTTCTAAGATTTATAAAGAAGGTTATCCAGTAGAAAGACATAAATGGGATAAAATACAAGATTTTAAGTTATTTATTGGTGATAAAGTTATATTTACTAAAAATAATTATGATTTAGGTGTATTTAATGGTGAAACTGGTATAGTAGTTAGTGCTGATATGTATGGTGATATTACAATAGATTTTGGAGATAAAGTTATTACAATACCACCACAACAAACAATAATCATTTATGGTAAACCAGTTGATTATAATCCACAAAAAGATATTGATTTAGCTTATGTTATAACAACACATAAAGCACAAGGTAGTGAATATAAAGAAATTTCTTATATTATGGATAGAAGTTTAATTTATATGTGCTGTCGTAAAAATTTATATACAGCAGTTACAAGAGCAAAAGAAAAAGTAAATATTATTACTGATTTAAAAACTTTAATGTTTTCTTTAAAGAATATTACTAATCCATTTGCTAATAAGGAGTAGGCCATGAAGATTTATATTATACGAAATGAACATAAAGATATTCAAGATGTTACTATTAATGCAGATAAAGCTATTGAATTAGTAGATAAGAATAAAGATTTTCATTGTGTTACTTATGAAGTAGATGTTACTGATACAGAGTTACGGCCATTGTGTGATTTTGAAAAAAGATATTATAATATAATGAATTATGATAGTATTATTAAGTTTGGTAAATATAAAGGTAAATCTATTGGTGATATTATTAATACTGATAAGAAATATTTAGTCTGGGCAGTAGAAAATAATATCATTGAATTAGATGAAGAATGTCTTAATTTAATTAGTTGTTAGGAGAATAAAATGATTAAATTTAATCCAGAAGATATAACAAGTGAATGGGAATTAAAAAATAAAATAAATAAAGTACATGAATATTTATTTTATAATGCAAATTTACAAACACAATGTGAAAAATATGGTGAAGAACGAACAGAATATTATGATGCTAAAACAGATGAAGATAAATTAAAAGAATTAGCTGATATGTTTATTAGTGCTTGTGGTGTTAAAAGATTTAGTTATGCTATAGGAAATGATTTGTGTGAGAATGTTCTTAAAAACTTTGGTTTTGATAGAAATAAAATATTGTTAGCTGTTTGTGAAAAGATGAATGTATTACAACATAGAGAATGGGAAGAAAATAATGGATATTACAAACACAAAGTATTTGATATTGACACACCGATTAGGGAATCAAAAACCAATAGCAGAGTACATAAGTAAAACTGGTAAAACATTTTATGTATTTATAACAAATGATTATGTAATTAATGCAATTATTGATAAAGTTTACTATACTGATAACATTAGTGATTTAATTAATTTTTTAGGAGATAGTACAGATGGAGTACATTAAAGAATTACAACAAATTGCACAAACTACAGGTCAAATTATTGAATGTGGTTCAGTTGGTGATATAAATAGTGAAATAGCTATTATTGTTGAAAGTCCTAATGATTCAGATATTAAATTAGGTCAACCATTAACTACATCTAATGGTACTATGTTATTTAAAATATTAGAAAGATATGGAATTTATCGTAAAAATGTATATATTACATGTGCTGTTAAAAGAAAAGTTCCAGTAATTTCTGATAAATTTAGAATTGATGGTACAGAATTACAAAATTGGAAAACAATTCTTGATTTAGAGCTATCAAAATTACCTAATTTGAAATATATTTTATGTTTAGGTAAATATAGTTTACAAATTTTTACAAATGAAGTGAATATTGATAACTGGAGAGGAAGTATATTACCATATACTAACAATGTTAATTCAAAAACTTATCAAATTTGTTATACTTATAGTCCATTTATGATATTTAGAGAACCTAAATGGGAAGTTATTTTTAAATTTGATTTATATAAATTTAATTTATTAGTTACTGGTAAATTTGTTCCACATATAATTAAAGCTATTATAAATCCTTCATATAGTGATGCATTAAAATATATCTATAAAATACAAAATGATAAAAAACCATTTGCTTTAGATATTGAAACTATTGGTAATGAAATGTGTTGTATAGGTTTAGCAAATGATATTCATGAAGGAATTTGTATTAATTTTAGAGATATGACTACTAATAGATTTACAGTTCAGCAAGAGATTTTATTAAGAAAAGCTTTATGTAAATTACTTATAGATCCTAATAGTAAAATTGTTACACAAAATGGATCATTTGATGATAGCTGGTTAGGATATAAAGATAGATTTCCTGTATTTAAATCATATTTTGATACATTATTAGCACACCATTGTTTATATCCAAGACAACCACATAATTTAGGTTTCTTAACATCTATTTATACTACACATCCATTTTATAAAGATGATGGTAAAACATGGAGAGAAGGTGGTAATATTAATCAATATTGGGAATATAATGTAAAAGATGTATGTATAACATTAGCTGCATTTTATAAATTAGATAAAGAATTACATGACCAAGGATTAAGTGATTTCTTTTATAATCATATAATGAGAATACAACCACATTTAGTTAATATGTGTGTCCAAGGAGTTAAAATTGATACATCATTAAAAGAAAAAATTGATATTGAGTTAAAAGAAGATATACAAAAAACTAAAAATAAATTTATTGAACAATGTGAAAAAACATTTCCATTAATTCCTTTTGATGCTTTTAATCTTAATTCAGTTAAAGATATGGGTATGTTATTATATGGATTTATGAAATTACCTAATTATCATAATGATAAAAAGAGAGTTGATGAAGAAACAATACAAAATTTCTTAAATAGAGAGGATGTTTCTGAAGAATATAAAGAAATTATGAGAACATATTTACAATATAAGAAAGATGTTAAATTTCATTCTACTTATGTTGAAACAAAAATTGATGAAGATGGTAGAATTAGATGTGAATATAAACAATATGGTACTGTTTCTGCACCAGGTAGATTAAGTTCTACTGCTGTTTTATGGGGAAGTGGTGCAAACTTACAAAATCAACCACAAAGAGCACAACCAATGTTCATTGCTGATGAAGGTTATGGATTATTATACTTTGACTTAAAACAAGCTGAAGCAAAAGTTGTTGCTTATGGTTGGAATGTGAAAAAATTAAAAGAAGCATTTAAAAAGTGTGCAGAAGATCCTAATATGGATGTACATAGAATGAATGCATCAGCAATATTTAAAATACCTTATGATCAAATACCAAGTTATGATAGATTAACTTATGGTAAAACTACAGATGATCCAAATAAAGATGGTGAAATTACATTAAGATTTTTAGGTAAAAAATGTGTTCATGGATTAAACTATCGTATGCAACCTGAAAGATTAAGTATAACAACTGGTATTCCTTTACCTTTAGCAAAAGAAGCTTATGCAAGTTATCATACTGCTTATCCTGAAATTAAACAAGCATGGAATAATACAATTAATGAAGTAAGAAAAACTAAATGCCTATATAATTATATGGGCCGTAGATTATATTTTCTTGAACCATTAACTGATACAAATATGGATAGTATTGTTGCATTTAAACCACAATCAACTATTGGTGATTATGTTGCATCAATTATTGCTGATGTAGAAGAAGATCCAGAGTTTCCAAAAGATAAAGCAAGATGTTTATTAAATATTCATGATGCTTTAATATTCTTATATAAATTAGATGTTGAAGATATTATGATGAAATTAATTTGGAAATATGCAAATAAACCTATTAATATTAATGGTGAAGAAGTTGTTATTGGTATGGATTTTAAGAAAAGTTATCCTGATGAAAAAGGTATTCATAGATGGTCAACATTAAAAGGAGTTGAATATAATGGGGAAAAATAAACATAATAAATTATTTGAACAATCACAAGTAATTATTACATCTGATGTAATTGTAAATATTAGTGATGAAGAATTTAATAAAATCAATAATTTATATCATTTTATTAAAAAAGGTAATCAATACTTTGATAGAAAACGTAACAAAGTTGTAAATACTATACAAAAATCCATGTTTAATGATGGTATTTTGAATAATTTTTCTAAAAATTGGTTAAAAACAGAATTATTTTGTACAAAAAGTCAAACTTTATTAAATATTGTTAAAAATAATCCTTTATTATTTGACATATATAAGTCTTATTGTGATAAAATTAAAAATGAAAAATATTCATTATTTAATTTAGATCAATTAGAGGAATGTATTAATGAAGGATGATATAGAAACAGAGTGTATGAATGAACTTTTTGGTGAGCATCATGAACCAGAAGAATATCCATTTTGGCATAAAGTATCAGAAGAAGAAATACATTGGCAACCTGTATCTAAATTTTCTGGTTATATTGTAGATGATATTTATAAAGATTTACCAAAAGTAAAAGAATTTCATAATAATTATACTAAATTTTGGTTAAAAGAGAGGTAAATATGAGTTATCAAGAACTAATAAAACCAAATACTTTTATATATAATTATATTAATTTTTGTGAGGATTTTAATACTCCAAAAATTTATGATTTTTGGTGTGCTATATTTATATTATCTATGATATGTAATAGGCAAATAAAGATAGATAAACCAAATGATCCTCTTTATCCTAACTTTTTTATAACATTAGTTGGTGATGATATAAACATTCAAAAGCATTTAATAATTAATAGGACCTTAAATATTTTAGATAATATATTAGATTATAATAAAGATAAAATTAATATAATTGATGATAAAATTAGTAGAAAAAATTTAGAAGGTTTATTAACTCAAAAAGCTTTAATAAGTAAGAATACTATTATAGGTGTAATAAATACAGATATTTTAGTATTTTATAATAGTATTGGATTATTAGAATTATTTAGTAATTTATATTCATGCCCAAATGAAAGGAAAACTAATGGATCAATTACAAATACAAATATTGACTATCATAATATCTTTATTTCTACTCTATGCGGTGATAATTCAGAGCATTATGTTAAGAATTTTATTAAAAATATATCAGAGTATAGCTATATTGCAAAATCAATCACAATCTTCTCAAATAAATGTAAGAAAAGGCTTGCTTGGGGTAATGAACAAACAGCAAGAGAAGAACTTATTAAACAAGGAAAAACAATTAAAGAAAATATTGCCAAACATAAAGGAAATGCAACTTTATCAGCCGAAGCCATTAGATACTATAATGAATGGTATAGAAGAAGAAAATACCTAGAAATAAATAATGAAAATATAAAATATTTTTATAATATAGAAAGTGATTTAATACTGAAATTAGCATTAATATTAAATATTAATAATAATTTTGGTATTATTGTTGATAAAATCTCTTTAGATGATATAAAAATATCAATAAAAATAATAAATCTTCTAAAAGATTCATATAGAAAGTTTATTGATTTTAGTATTAATAAAGAAAGTAATGATAAATTAGAAAAAATGATACAAAAATTAATTAATTTTATTCATGCTGTAGGTAATAATGGTATAAGACATAGAGATTTATACAATAAAATGAAATATTATTGTACAATAGAAGAATTTAATTATATAATAAATACACTACATGAATTAAATTGTATAGATAAATTCAAAGATTTTAATACTTCAGCACTATATTATAGAGAAACTGATAAATTATTAGATTTTGATATAAATTTACTTAAATAATTTATCAATAACTTCATCTAAATCTGTTTTACCATAAGCTTCTAAATCATCTTGAATATCATACTGTCTTTTAATTTTACGAAGATAATTATCATAAGGATGTAATGCATCCCAAGCTTCATTATTGTATAATTTATCTAATAAATTTATTGCACCACTATCAACAAATTCATCTCCATAAATAGAGTTAGCAACATTAGTAAATAAATCTAATTTATCTTTAGTATAATTAGCAAACTCTGGATCTAATTCAGTACCAATATTATCAACAAAATCTAAAGGTTCACTATTATTTAATTGTAAATCTGGCCTATCTTTAAAAAATGTTTCATCTATAAAATTATCTAACTCACTCTGTGGAATATTTGGTTCATAATAATTACGTTTTGTATATTGATCTTCTATACTATGAATATCAAATCTAGTATCTCTTGGTGTATTTTTACTTTTAATATATTCATCATAATTTTTACCAGTAGCATCTTCAAATACTCTTTTAAAGCTATCTGAAGGATTATCACCTATATTAAATTGTGATGTAGGTATTTTTCTTTCTTTTATATTAAAATCATAATCAATAAAATCAGAATATTTTGTTGGAGATCTACCTTGTGCTATCTCATCTAAAACTTCTAATGCTTTTTCTAAATTATATCTAGATTTATAATCATAATTAGCATACTTAAATTTAGGATCATTAATATTATTAGCATATTGTTGATAAGTATTATAAATTTTTTCAATATTTTTAGGATCATGTTTAGAATTAGCAATAGTTTTACTTAAATTTGCTTCTAAAGGATCAATTTTTGCAGCATCTTTTGCTGCATATTTTTTAGTATTTTGTAAAATTTTTCTTATAATCTTATCATATTGCATAATAGATCTCCTAATCTAATTCACCAAGAAAATCATCAATTTCATAAGTTTGTGGATCATAATTAGTTCTACTATAAATATCATTTAATCTTTTCCACTTTTCATATTCTGGTAATATTTCTAATTTATTAAAATCTGGTGTACCGGTATGATTAGGATATTTATTTTTATATGCATCAAGCATTTTTTGATAAAGAGCCTGATGATCATCATCAAAATTAGGATAATATTCTTGTAAAAAATTAGTAAAATCTGGTTTTAATTTATTATTTATTTCAGGATCATACATCTCAAAATAACTATCAGAACCAATAGGACCATTACTAAAATTATCTTGTGCATTTTTCATAAGAATATACATTAATAATGGATCATTACCATTATTATTTATTCTTTCATATTCATTAAGAAAATCATCAGCAAATTCATCAGGTACACTAAAATTCATACCTTTAGTATATTTATTATCTAAACCAATATTAGATCTTAATTCTTCATAGGGTATTATATCACCATGAAGTTTAAAATCTTCTAATTCATTTAGTAATTGATTTTTATATGTATTTGGTTTTCTTGGTATTGGGAATGGACTTTTTAAATCCATTAATTTTTTAGCCAATTCAAATTCTTCTGGATTATCTGCATAGTAGTCATCATCTTGAAATTTATACATAATTTTACTCCTTCATAAAACGTTCAAGTGTTGTACCAAAATCTCTACTTAATAATTTATTTAGATCTTCATATAAATCATATTCCATACTAAATAATTCTGCAATACCTTTATTAACATTTTTAGTTTTTAATTTTCTATCAAAATAACCATTAGTTAAATTTTGGCCATTAATAGAACCATTACTATCTATAATTCTACCAGTACGTTTAAATTCATTTAATTTATCATGTAGAGGATTAATTAAATTTCTTTTATAAGTTAAGATATAATTATAGATAATCTTTTGTTCAGGTGTCATTTTATCAGATATTTTACCTAAATCAGCAATTATATTCATCTTATCATAAACATATTTACTTGTTGAATTATATGAAGTAAATTTAGATGAATATAAATTTGTAGGCTTAAATAAATTAGATAAAACTGAAGCAGAAGCATCTTTAATTGCTTGTGTTTTACTTACTTTTGCACCAACATTACCTTCTTCAATAGCATCAGTTAAAATTCTACCTAAAGTATTAAACATAACATTAATACCATTTAATGCATAATTACTTAAAATACCATCTTCTTTAGCAGTTCTAGATAAATCTTGATTAATTGTATCTTTTCTAATATCATTAATACCAAATCTACTATCTAATGGATTAATATTTATCTTTTTACCAGACATTGTGCCAATAACATCTAAACCTGCTAATTCATCAATAAATAATGATCTATTTAATGCTTCCATTAATGGTTCTGTTTGATCAAAATTTGGATCATATATATTATTTTTAGAACCACCAAAAGTAGTATCTAAAATTAAATCAGAAATTTGTTTAACTATTGCTACTTCTTGTTCTAATGGTATAGTTATGTGACGACCATTACCCAATGCATTAACAAAATATAATCTTGATGCCTTATCATAATCACTAATACCATAATAAGCATCTTTATTTTCTTTTGATGAATGGTTCCATGCATAAGTTAATAAAGATGGAATAGCACCTGCAGTAATAAAACTTTGTAAATAAGTATTATCACCTACTTGTTTAATCTGTTGTTTAATTTGATTTAATAAATCTAAATTAGTTTTACTAGGAGATAATAATGTCATAAAATCTTTATTTATATTAGTTAATCCTTTACCAATACCTAAATTTCTTAATTTTGGTGCAAGAGATTGAAATAATACATGGCCATATAAAGCATAATCTTCAATAAATTTACCTACGGCACCAACAGCACCTAAATGTGAACCATGTTTACCCATATTAGCTAAAGATTTACTTAAAGTATCACTAATTTTTATTAATTTATCTAAATCTTTTATCTCATTATTAACTATTGCACCAGATTTTTCACCTAAATATTTAAGCATAGCATAAGATGGTGCTTCTCTTAATGCAGTTTGAATATAATCAATAGTATTTACTAATCTTTTACCTTTTTGTAATGAATTATGATTAATTATTGCTGATCTAATACCTTCACTTAAAGGTGTTTCTTTATTTAATGTATAATAAACACCACTATTAGCATTAAATGGTTTAGATGATATTAATCCTTCATCTTGAACTTTACTAATTAATAAATCATTGTAACGTTTTTGAAAATTATTTAGATTTTCTTTAGCAATATTATCTAAATTACCATCCACCATTTTAGTAAATTCTAATGTAGCTGCTTCTAAACCTTTTTTAGCTTCACCTTGTGCTAAAAGTTCTTTACCAGATTCATATAATTTCTTCATATAACCAACTTTTGTAATATCTTTTGGATCTAAATTAATTTTATTTTGTAGATCTTTAGTTATATGTTTTAATGCAACTAAATTTTCTTCTAAAGTATATATACTAGAAGGAACAGAGAAAGCAGGATTTAACTTACCTGTAATTGTTGATTGTCTAAAATCTTTAGCTTTTTTAACCATTCTACCAATTAAACCAGGTAATTCATTAGAAACTTCAAAAGCTTTTTTAATTATAGGATCTGTTTGAAAATAATAAATTTTATCATTATCAATAAAACTTATTATATCATCAGAATTATTTATTTCTTTTATAGCTTTAGTTATTTTATCTTCTCTTTCACCAAAAGTATTAGCTATAGTATTATCTAACCAATTATCATGATGTTCTCTGTTTAATACACTAGAATAATAATCTCTAGGTTTATTTATTTGATTTGTTTTTAAATCTTCTACACCTAAAGGTCTAACAACAGTAACATCTGTGATTTTCTTAAATGCTTTTCTATTATTTGTACCAACTAATTTTCTAAATTCTTTATCAAATTCATCAGTACCATAAGAATATGTACCACTTTTAGTCATATTATGAAAAAGTTTTACATTTTTATCAATATTTTCATCTAATATTTTATTAGTTCTTTTTGCTTGGTTCTTTATAGCATCAATATAAAAATCTTTAACTCTAGCATTTGATTCAATATCAAGAATTGTACCTTTAAGTGTGTTTTCAAATGTTTCAAGAAAATTAACACCTTCACCAACAACACCAGGAGTTCTAACTTTACTTAAATTACTAACTCTATTTTTATTTTCTACATTATGATATAACATATTTGATAATTTTTCATACCATTTTAAATCTATTTGTTCTTTTCTTGGTTTATAAGACATTAAACCTTGGAAAGTTCTATTCTTTTTAAGATCACTAACAGTATCAGCAGAATATACATTTCTAAATTTAGCATAATCTAACATTTTATTAGTATAATCTTCTAAATCATCTATAATATCTTTAGTAACTGGATTATTTCTTAATATTTTTAATGCTTCTTCTTGTTGTTTAGATAAATCAATTAATGCTTGATTAGTATAATATTGATTTGATAAATCAACATTAATTTTATTAGTAAGTCTTGCATTTAAATATTCATCAGGAGATAAATCAGGTAAATTTTTATCTATTTTATTAAGTAATAATCTATTATATCTATTAGTTTCATCTTGAATAATAGATGCTCTCTCTATAGTTTCTTCTAATAAATCATATAAATTTCTATTAATTGTTTTAAGATTAGCTATTTTTTTATTAAATGTATAAGGACTTGATCTAAATTTAATATCTTTAGTTAATTGACCAGTATTAAATACACTATCTATTTGTGTATTTAAATCTTTAGATAAATCATATAAACTATTCGGTGTTAAAGAACCATTACGTTTCATAATATCAATAACATTTAATCTATCTGCTAAAGAGTTATCTAATTTTTCAGAAAAAGACATACTTTTTCTTACATTATTAGATTTTTTATTAGCATATTTAATTAAATCACCTTCAGGATTAATTGTTTTAGTATTTATAGTATCACTAAATAAACTATTAAATAACTCATCTAATTTATTAGCAGGAGTATTATTAATAGTTTCTTCTAATTTATTTTTATTATATTGATAAACTTTTTTAGCTATTTGACTTCCTGCAAAAATACTACCTAAAACTATACCTGCAGTTGTAGTTAATCCATTAATTGTTCCATCATCATTATGAAAAGGTGAATATTTTTTCCAACCATCAAGATTTGTTTCTTTATTTGGAACACTTAATTTAGTAATTGTATCAGAATTTAATTCATCTACATATTGTTTTTTACCAATTTTTCTTTTATCATTAATTAATGTAATTTCTTTTTCAGGTTTCTTTGTATAATCACCAAAAAATCCCTGACTATTAGTTAATCCTGACATTAATTCATCAAAACCTAAAGCTACAGGAGTTTGTGTACCAACTTCTAATAACTTTTTACCAGTTGATGCACCTTTTGTTACTTGTGGTCCAGGTAACATATATTTTAATGCATTTTCTGCAGCTTTTGGATCCTTAAATAATTTAGCTGTATATTTAAATGGTTTACCTAAATAAGTTTGTGGAACAATAAACTCACCTATTGTTTGTAATCTTTTATCATCTTTATCATTTGTATCTAATGCATCTTGTACATCAAGTACATCAGCCATCATCTCATCAAAATCTTTTTGAGATTCCAACCAAACATTAGGTTTTGATATTTCTTCCAAAAATTTAGTATTTTTTGGATCTTTTATTTTATTATAACCATATTTAAGTAAATTTTCACCTAAACCTAATAAACCTGCACCACTTCCACTAATACCTTTAGCCATACCATATAATGTATTAGCAACTGTTTCTTTTGTAGCATCTTTAGTAGCTTTTAATGCATTAATTTTTTGTTTCTTTTTATAATTTTCATTATTATTTTTAATTTTTATTTGATTATCAAAATCTTTATAAGCTTTTAATACTTTTTCTTCATCAAATTCATTATCAACTTCTTCAGGTTGAACTAAATTTTTTCTTTCTTCTAATTCTTTTGCTAATTTTTCTTTTAATTCATCATACATAGAGTTATAGATTTTTCTATCACCACGAATATTACCATTATTGTTATTTGGTATATCATATAGCTTCATAATATCCAAAACTTTTTTAGCTTGAATATTATTTTTAATTAAATCTTTTATTTTAACTCTATCATTCATATAGAATTACCCCAAAAATTGTAATAATTGCAACGCTTCTTGTTGATTAATATTATTAGAATTATTTGTTAAAATACTTGCAATAAGAGCATTAATTAATTCATCTTTATTAGCATTATAAGAAGAATTATTATAATTTTCTATAGAACCTGTATTAGGTTGATTAGAAAATCTACTAATTATATCACCAAAATCAGATAAAGCATTGGCCGCTGTCATTCTTCCTGCATAAGTTTTATCTGCACCTGCACCTGCTATTCTATTCATCTGATCCATTTCTGCTTTATTTAAATTATTTACCATATCTTGTAAATTATTTTCAATACTTGCTATAGGTTTTATCATACTTGATGCACCAGTAGCTAAATTTGCTCTATTTTGTGCATTAATTCCATTATAATTTAAAGCATTATTATAACTATTTTGAAATTTATTTCTCATAGTATTCATTTTATTATTATTATATGCAGTAGATATTACACCAATGTTACTTCCTTGTTGTAAAGCTTTTCTCATTGCATTAGATTGAGAAGCATTTGCAGAAGCATTATTAGAAAATGCAGTACCAAATAAATTATCATATAATATATCATTAAATGATTTAACTTTATAATCACCCATACTTCTTAATGCAGAATTTGCACCATTAACTGCTTGTTGTGTTGATGGATTTAAATTATAACTCCATCTACCTGAACCATCTGCAGATAAAGTGTTACCAAATGCATCAGTTGAGCCTGCTTGAAACATTCTTAATGCTTGTTGCATTAATTTTAATCTTCTTTTTGCAGCTTTTGATTTTGCTCTACCACCTAATGCACCACCAATACCACCAACAACAGCACCTATTGCAGTACCCCATGGACCAAATGTACTACCTGCAGTAGCACCTTGTGTAGCACCATTCATTGCACCTGAAGAAGTTTCATACATGTAATTACTCCTTAAAACATTCCTTCATTACCTAAACCTAATTGTTGTTCTTTTCTTTTTTGTTCATTAGCAATACCATTTAATAAACCATTTGATTGATTATTAAAAATACCAGATTGAATTTGTGCATTTGTAATTAAATTACCTAAATCAAATGGATCACCTGCACCATAACCACCTTCATCTTGTCCTTTTAGTGCTAATGTTTCAAAACCTGAATTAAATTTATCACCAGAATATCTATCTAAAAATCTAGAATATTCATCATCATCATAAGTGAAGTCATTATTACCTGTCCAATCTCTAGCAAAATAATTTGAGTAATCATTATATGCATTATCAAATTTAGTTTGTAAATTATTTTTAGCAGTATCCCAATTTGAAGCATAATTATCTAAATAACTATCTAAATATCCACCTAAAATGTTATCCCAAGAATTATATTGAGAATTTAAGTTATCTAAACCAATATTATATTGACTATCTGTTAATAATCCTCTCTTATGTGCCGCTTCTAATTTATCTAATGCAGGAGTTTTCTTATTATCTAAAAAATTTTGTACTAAATTAGAAGAATTATCTCTTAAATTATTATACCAAGAGTTATATGTTTCTAAATTATTAAAAGGATTACTAAAACTATTTCTATAATCTCTTAATGATTTCTCTTTAAAATCATTAAATGCATCTTGAGCAGCAGCACCAGGATTCCAATACTTACTTTTAGATTTATAAATACCATTTGTATCTCTTGATCCATATCTGGCCCAATCACTGTCACCATAATTACCAACCCATGCATTAAGTGCATCTAATAATGCATTATTACCTTCTGCATATTTATTTAAATATGGATTTATTTGTCCGTATCTTCCCCAAATTGTACCAGAACTTGCTGTCATATTAAAACTCCTAAAATAAAAAAAAGTGATCAATTATTTATATAATATAAAAAATTAATCACTTGTCAACAACTCATTGAAAGGTATCTATTATGAATAAATATAAAAACTTACACAGAGTAGATAATAATCAAGCACCAAAGTTATTATCTACTCTTATATATAATAATATCAATAATTTAAGCCATGTCAATACATTTTTAAAAGTTATCCACAGCTTATTTCTTTTTATTTTGTTCTTCTCTTTGACGTTTATACCACTCATCAAATGCTTCAGAAATAGCATCATCAATAGTATTTTTAGTATTCTTTGAAATTACTTTTAAAGCAATCAAAACAATTCCACCAAAAAGAGTAGAAATTCCACTAAAAATTACACCATAGTTAATATCACTAATAAAATCAAACATTGTATTTACTCCATTTAAGTTTATACTGTTCTATAGTACCTTTACCAAGATAAGTATTATAATATTTCTTCCAATACTTTGCTTGTTCATCTAATGTAGAAGGTATTTTTTCTTTAAATCTTAAATAAAATACTCTACACATAAATATTTGGTACGGTATATTATAACATAAATTTTCTTCTAATGTCAAGCCTTTTAAATATAGCATATCATGACAATATTTTAATTGTGGTTTATTGTTAATAAAATTATTTATTATATCTTTAACAGTATTAGGTTCAATTTGAAAAATACCACATGCAGGACCATTTAATTGATATAAATATTCACCACAATTACTTTCTACACAAGCAGTTCCTATAAGCATATTAATAATATCTTCATTAATAGTCATATTACATTTATTTAATACAGATTTAATTGCAGTTTTTAATTGATTAATTTTCATTCATCTATCCTTTGTGGCCATAATTGTGTAAATTGTTTTAACATCTGCTCTTATTTCATCAGATTGTAACAATAATATATCTAATTTACCTTCTATTGTTGATATTTTTTGTTCACTTTCTGCCATTCTTTTTTCTAAATCAGTAACTCTTGGATTAATTGTAAGCATTACTGAAATAAAACTACAAACAGTAAATATAACAGTACCAATTATTCCAATTAATTTTAGATATATCATTAATTTTGAAATATCTTTTTTCATTTCTTTTTCTTTCCACAAGGCATTTTATTTCTCCTTTAAATATTAATTTCAAGAATTTTGAATGTTTATATCTTCTAGTTGCCACTGATTGTTTCCGATTTTTATGTAAGTTCCACTCGGATAAATGATACCGCTCTTTTGAAATGATTTATCATCGGAGCCATTTATAAAGGCGTTGCCTACATAAATATCTTTTTCCCCTATAATGTCCGGCATACCTGAACTGTATGTACTGCTACCTACCTGACTCCAAGTAGTATTATCCGTAGAAACAGACATCGTAACACCAGAAGATGTGAAAGATACTCTTAACCAGTATTCTGTATCTAATGAAAGGTCTGAAGAATTAAACGCACAATATCTTGTTCCATTATGTCCTAAACAAAACCAAACTTTGTTACCGCTATCACCAAAAAGTAGTAATATACCTCTGTTCCAAGTATATTCTGAACCTGTTGTACCTCCAGTTAGGTCGTGAAATAACATTACACAATCTGTTTTATTTTCTAAAGTCTTTGGTGTTTTGAAATGAATATATATATCTGCTTGGGAAGTCCACGATGTTGCAGGGATTGAAAAATTAGTTGAGGATTTAATGTAATCAATATTAGTGAAGTTACTAAATCCATAACCATTACCTGTACTTGCAATATAATTAATAAATCCATTAATCGTATATATAGGTGGAAACGCAGTATGTACGGTATGCGTAGGCACAATTACAGTACCGCCAAAATGATTGTCTTGTTTGCTTGTATCAAACTCATAAGCACCATTATAAAAATATACATTATACTCTGTTTCTGTACTTTGGTCTGTTAAACCACTTTTAAGTACTCCTTCAGCAGTTGTTGCCGCACACCCAATGTTTGAATTATAGGAATAAACTGTATCATTATTTACCACAATCTTTGTCTGAGAAAAATCTATATCCTTGTGCCAATATTCATTATTTGAATATCTATTACACCCAAAAATAAATTGTTTGTTTGCAAGAATATTTGAGTTTTTACTCCATTCTTGCGACCAATTAGATAAATCTGGTAAAGAATCAATGTTATAATCGTTATCTTCAAGTATATAACCTGTTAAAGTTGTGCCGTCAAATATCACTCTGTACCAATACCAAGTATTTGCTTGTATTGAAGTAGAGCCATTTGTCCAACTGCCGTCATATAGAGAAAACTTACCATAACCCCCACCTCTCACGGCAAAATATTTCTCAGTTGCATTATCTGCAAACAATACATTGTGATAAGATGTAGCTGTCGGATTATCAGTGTAAGCTTTTATAATAAACTCAAACTGTGTTATTGTAGATGGAAATGTGTCATTAACTAAAACACCTTTATAGTTGTTATTTGAACCTCTATAAAAACCGCTCACAATACCATCAGCTGTCATATTACAACCGATATTTGTCAAAGCAGGACTAAAGATACCTGAAGCAGGCTTGCCAGTTAGGTAAACTTTTCCGACATTACCACCTGAACATTTATAAGAATTATAGTTTACTGTATAATCTTTATATGCACCAGATGGTATCTCAAAATAAGGAGTCAGTTCTGAAATATAGCACCTTACATCTAACCCTGGATATTCGTCACCTTCTGTAGTGATACTATCAATAGCATCAGCTAAATTAGTTAAGTTTTGATTAACTGGTAAAGTACCACCTTTATTAGAAACAACTGTATAACAATCTGCTACTTGCTGTTGTTTTGTTGCTATTGCACTTGCTATACTCATGTTTTACTCCTTATAAAGCATTAATTAATGTTTCAATATCACCACAAGTATCATAAAATAGTTTTGCTGAAGGATATTGAGAATTAGTTGATGTACTATCCACAGATGTTACAAGATTTGATTGTGTTTGGAAAGTAGAATTTATCTGTTCAGCATTGTAAATATAATCTGGTATCGATGTATCATTAGGCCTGTTCATTAGTTTTACAATTACACCACCAGATCCAATTGCATCGTTATTATCAGCTATTGGAAAAGCTGCTACATAAATTCTAAGAGTTGAAGAATCCCAATAAGGATTATTAATAATTTCTGGTGAAAAGAATAATTTTATAGTACGTGAATAAGTTGATTGTCCTAGTCTTAAATCTTTACACATGCCAAACGGTTTAAGATATTTTGCAATACCACTATCAGCTACAACACTTACAACAAACAGATAATGATTTGTATCAGCTTCTTCAAACTTTGATGTAACATCAACATTAACATAGTAATCACTACCAGAAACTTGTACATAATCTACTGTCATCATGTTAAATGTAACAGGTGCAGATCCACCACCATTTATTTCAATATCACCACTGCCTAATAAAGAGTTACCATTAACTGTTTTAATATTTGTACCAGATACTAGTGTGTCTTGTTTAGCTATTAATAATTTATCTATTGTTTTTTGTGGATAAGTATTTGAAGGATAGTCGTTATTTTCCCACCATTCATCTGCTACATCCGATGCTGTTGGTACAAATATTGCAAAATCTCGTGTAAAAGAACTATCAAGAGGTATTACAGTAAATTCAACTCCTGGATTAGATGTATGTAAATCAGTATATAATTGTTGATCAAAATAAATATTTAATCTTCTTCTAGTAGAAGTATTAACAAAATTACCATAAGTATTTAGATATTTCCAAAAATCTTCTCTAGTTGTACTAAATAAAATTAAATATTTTTTACCTGTATAAGGAATATATGAAGATAAATCAATTTGTGCATAATATTTTTGTAAATCTTCATCATATTGCCAAGTCCAACCACCCATATCTTGAATAAATCCTTGTGAAGTGTGTATATCATAATTTGTACCTGTTGGATCTATATATTTTAATGAAGAACCTCTAAGATATGTAGTATAATTTATATTACCAAAATATATTTGAGAATTAGCAATACTAGCTGATAATATAGCAACAGTTGTTGTTGAATTTTCTCTAACAAATAAAGTGTCTGTTATAATTCCAGTAGTTTCTAGTGTACCTGACATAACATCACCAGATTTTTGTACTGAATTATTTATTTTACTTTTTTCTTCAGCAGTAACAAATTTATTTATATGATTTGTATCATCTACTAAATCAGAACTTAATTTATTTTCATTATCTATTTTTTCTTGTAATGTAGGTAATAATTCTGCAATATAACTTAAAATACTATTATCACCATTAATTCTATTATTAATTTCTGCTAATAATTCTGAACTTTTTGCTAAAATATCTGTTTGATATAAACCATTAGTTAATCCATTAATTTCATTATTAAATCCTACTAATTTATCAACAGGAATTAACATAATAAAATCAACAGTTACAGAAGATTGTGTATTATTAAAATTCTCTACTGTAACAAGTCTAGTTTCTTTACTATATGAACAAATACCTGAAATTTTTGTTCTATCTATTTGTTGATTAAAATTAACTATACAATAATAAGATTTATTTTCATTAGTATATGAAGTTAAGTTAATTTGTATCGGTTGATTTGCAGAAAGTGATAAAGTTTGGTTAATTTTAACTATTTTTATACCATTAGTTAAAATATGTTCATCAAAAATTTCATAATATTCTTCATGATTACTATAAAATGTATCAAAATCATCACTATTTGTTGTATGTTCTACAACAATTTTAGCTAATTTTAAATAATATTGTGAATTTTTATCATTAATAAATACAATATCATCAACTTTATAAGTAGTTACATTTTTCCAATCACCAGTAAATCCAACTATTTTATAAATATAGTTAATTACTGCATCTAATGCTTTAAAATTGTAATCAATATAATCATGCCATGTAGCTATATCAAAATAAGGAATAGCTAATTTTAAATTTGGTGTATAATCTTTTACAAAACCAATACCATCTTCATTTGTAATAACTTCACTCATCTTCTTATATTCCCTAATTGATAATAAAGTGTTATACTACTTATATCTAGTTGATACTTACTTGAACCACTTAACCTAAATTTACTTAACTTAAATTTAGATGTCCAAGCAAATAATGTTTCATAATTTGTAATTCTACTTCCACCATAATATTGTTTTCCTGTAAAGTCAATATCTATGTTTTCAGTTTCAACATCTTTTGTAGCATTATTACCATTACCATAGCCATAAGCATCACCACCAACAAAATCAATAGATAATGCAGGATCTAATCTTCTATAATAATTATTATAGTAAATATTATCTATAAACATTTCAAAAGTAAATCTAGCTTTACCACTTGTATTTAATGATAAATATCTTGAATGTTTTGTTGCTGCTCTATTTCCAAAATCTGCCCAAGGAAATTCCCAAACAAAATCAATAGCTTTACCACTCGGTTCTTCATCTGTTGCAGGATAATCAGGATCATCAATAAAATCTGCATAATAAGGATAATCAACATTACCTAATACATACATTTTTAGATTATCAAATAAAATTACTTCATTTAATACTGTTGTACAACCACATCTAAACTTCCAACCAGTAAATTTAGACCATGCACCACCAGATAAAGTGTTCTGTTTTTTATTATTTAATGTATAAGCATAACAAACATAACTATTAAAAAAGTATTCTGTACCTCTTTGTGTTGTATATTCTGTATAATCTGTAGGAATAAATAATAAATATTGACTATCTTTAGGATTATGTATAGCAAAAATGTGTTTTTCTATTAAATATTCATTCAAATTAATGAATTTAGAATAAATTTCTGGATTAATTAAATTACTAATCTTTGTAGGTGTAATAATTGTTTGTAATCCTGTACGACTAAATGCAGGTAAACCACTATAATCTAAACAAGTTATTTCATTTCCAATAGATTTATATGTTCTATTACTAATACAACCATTATCTTCTAATATATCTTCAAAATTAGGTACATGTTTTATAACAGTTTTACCATTTTCTTCTATTGTTTTTGTATTACCAATTTCTGCAAATATAGTAACATCACTAAAACCAACAACTAATCTTTCTCTATATCTAAATAAACCTTTAATTTCTTGATTATTAGTAGAAATAACTTTACCTAAATCAATAAACATTGCATCACTATCTTCAATAGGTTGTTGATCTTCAAAGAAATAAAATACACAATCAGTATTAAATTGAGATATTGCTATTCTATCAGGAAAATAATTATCACCATTTCTAATACATGCACAAATTAAATAATGATTAAAAGCTATTGCATATTTAGCAATAGGAATTAAAGCATTACTACCAGTTGCAGGATCATATAAATAATTACATGGTCTATATCTATTATTACCTTGAATATCAATAACTAAAGGTTTATCTATACCATTCCATAATGTTAATCTACCATTATAAACAGCAAAACATACACTATCTACATTAATTTTGTAACCCCAACCATGAATATCATCTTCTAAATTTAATGTTTTTGCAATAGTTTCATTCCAAATAACTGTAAATGCTTGGCCACTATTATCAATCATAACAACTTCACCTAAATTAGTTACTGCTATGATTTTATCAATATAATATTCACAATTAACGAAATAATCACCATAAACTTTTGTAAATAAATCTACAGTTAAGTATTCACCAATCTCTTTATCTGTACTAATTCCAGGAATTGTTGCAATAATTTTTTCAGTATTAGTATCTTCATCATAAATAATGTCAATATCTGTAACAGTATAATAAGAATTATTATATTTAATTTGTTGTCCTACAATTAAATCAGAATTTTCTTCACCCAATTCAAAACTAATGATACCACTTTCAGCATTATCTAATATAGCTACATTAGTATAACCACCACCTTCATACCAATCCCAACTACTTGAATAAATATAATCTTCATTAACTTTTTTATATGTAACAGAATCAGTACATGTTGTAACATTATTAATTAATTGTTCTGGATCTACAATAATTTCAACTTCTGATGTATCTAATGCAATAAATAAAGCATTTGTATTTGAATCACCTGGCCCTAAAATTGATTGTGCATCTATAGTTCTCATAGCTTTATTAATAACAGTAAAAGTACCATTTAATAAATTAGCATTATATTGTTGTGGTCCAGTTATTCTTACACTATCACCAATTTTAATAGCTGTTGGTAAAGAATAAACAATATTATAATTTAAATCATCTATTTTAGTTATTGTTGGATTTTGAATTACATATCTTGTAGTACCTTCATTAGGATTTTCAAATAAATAAATAACTTGTAAATTTTCAAAAGATGTACTAGGATCTAAAACTGTAAATTTTATTGCAACATTAGATATTGCTGTTACTGTTCCTATAGTTGTTCTAAAATATTCATTACCAATTCTAACTGTCCAACCAACTTTAGGTAAAACTGGTTCATCATATTTTAACCATAAAGCACTTTTTGTTTTATCTTTTGAATAAATTTTTAATTGTTCTTCTTTAGTATTAACATTACTAAAATCACCTAAAAATTTTGTACCATATCTTTTAGATTTAGTACCATTAATATTATTAAATACATTTTCTTCAATAACTGAATATTTTTTATCCATATTAAGATCATTAGTAACTACATTAAGTCCACCATCAAATTCTCTTATTGTTGTAGTTCTTAGATCTTTAAAAGCCATGATTATCTCCATTCATTATTAGGATAATAAGCGTTTTCATCATTATAATTAATAACTTGATCATTATGCATACGCATAATTTGTGATAATCTTTCAGTATATAACTGTTGATATTTTTGTACTTGTAAATCACTATTACCATCATCACAACAATAATCATAACATGTTTTATATACTAAATAATTAGCATCAAATGGTACAATAGTATCAGGATAAAATTTTGTTGGTCTAGTTTTTGCTCTAACATAAATTTTACCTGTACAATTATAAGGAACTATTTGAAAAACTTTATCAGGATTATCTGAATAATGATAATATAATGGATAAGTTGATTGTACTTTATAAGGATTTGTACTATCATGTAATCTTTTTAATGCATATCTTGGATTAATATCAGAAGAAATTGTTTCAATATCATTAAAATCTTTAATTATATCAGAAACATTTTCAGCAACATAACCATTTTCACCAACTAAATTAAATTCATACCATTTTGTATTAAATGACCAAAATCTTTGGTCAATAATATCATCAAAATTACGAATAATTTTATTAGCAATTCTATCTTCTGCATATTTTTGTGTACCAGTACCACGATACATTGATAATTCTGTAATAACTTCTTGAACTAAATCAGTTAATTTTTTAAAATTGCTCATAAAATTACTCCTATTTCGTGGAAGTGTGGTTATGGAGAACTAACAAAGACCATACCACACTTCCTATTTTATAATTAAGAAATTACTGATGGATTACCATACAATCCACCAACTTCTTCATTACTTACTGTAACAATAGAGTTATCAGCAACACAAACAAATGTTAATTCATCACCTTTTGATACACTAGACAAAGCAAGTTTACCACGAGATAAAACTAAACCATTTGTATTAGCTGTCAATACTGGACCAGTTAATGTCGGTGCAGTAATTTTTGCACCATTTTTAACAGCAGACAAAACATTTACTGTCTTAAATGGCGGAAATGCAGAAGCATTAATTTCTTTAATAGTAATAGTACCAGTAGTAAATGTAATCTTTCTAATATATTTGAAAGGATAATCTTGATTTGCTGCTGTAGTTGTTACATTTACAGATAATTTCATTTCTTGACCAAGATAATCATTACCTTCAATAACTACAGTATCAGAAGCAGTACCAACAATACTAAAACCATTACCAAATTCATTAGTTAATACAACTGGAGATTCAAATTCAACAACAGTTGATTCACCACTACCTGCAGTAACTTCAATAAGTTTAGCATCAGTATCAACACCAACATAACCAAACTTATAAACATCATTGCAAATATTTGCAGAAAACTCTGCTTTTGCACAATATTTATTTGTAACAATCGGAAATTCACTCATATCTTTATTCCTTTAAAAATTATTTAAGAATTAATGGAGAATTTTCTGTAACAATATTTTCAGTTTCTTCTGTAATTGTAGTAGTTTCTTGTGTTTCAGTTTGAGTTAAATCATCATCTTCATCATCTTCTACACTTTTTACAACATTATCAGATGCATTAATGCCTAATTCTTTTAATGCTTTTCTATCTACAACAATAGAATTACCATTATTCATAGTTACTAAAAAATTATCAGTAGATTTAACTTTTTTAGTATATCTATTTCCTTTTTTATCAAAAGAAATAACTTCTTTTTCAAAATCAGGATAAGGTTTTACTGATAAAATATTTTTTGACATATTAATTCTCCATTAGTTTAAATTAGTTTTTAACAACACATTGTGTTCTGTTAGCTTTCCACAAACACATCTGACCTTGCCATACAATTCTACGACCAACAGCATCCATTGTCCATGGTGCAGAAAGTTCTTTAACTTTCATATTAACATGTTTCAATACATGCATCTTCAGATAAGTTGAGTTAATGAAATAAGCTTTATCAGCAGGACAATCTTCATCATAAATCATTGTAATGCCACCAAAACTTACACCATCAAAACCTAAATCATACATTTTCTTTGCAGAATAAGTACCATCAGCAAGAATTGAAATTTTATCACGAACTGCTTTACGATACATTTTATAAATATTACGACCACAAAGAATAAGATCAGGTTTTTCATTCTTACCTTGCTTCATATCAAGAAGAACATCATCAAATTCTTCTTCAATATTAGAAGAAGTTAAAGAACCTGCATAATCTTTTGCCATTGTTCTCCATTGTGGTTCAGTTGCTCTATCAATTCCACCAAGAACACCAACATTCGGATTATCAGGAATCATAAGTGCAAGACCATTCGGATCTTTACCAATACCTGCACCATAAAGATAATTTTGGAATTTTTCTTTAATTGATTCTTCCAAAGTTTGCATTTTACCTTTAAGAACTTTAAAGATTTCAGTTTCACCTTGGTTTTCATCAACTTCTTGATCAGAAATAATAACTGAACCTGCAACTCTGGCCCAACCATAACGAACTGTACTAAATTCATTAGTTTGTGCAACAGGAAGCTGATCATAATATGCATAAGAAGTTACATTCGGATTTCTTCCCATAATTAATGGATTAGAAATTTCACGACCACCATCTTCATATTCAACTTTACCAGAAGCCATTGCATAAGCATAAAATGCATTAGCTTTAACTGCAGCAAACATCAACTTTTTACGAGATTTCTCCAAAGTTGCATGCAATATTGTTTCAATAACAGGACTACCCATTTTAATACTCCATAAAATTAATTACTTTTTAACAGATTTCATTGCATCTCTAATAATATTATCAAAACTATCATTAGCTCTTGCA
>Ga0310694_10000682_pt1 | contig 42990 bp, 33 predicted proteins | sample 174DNAGHGhighgp2_FD_203884 | JGI IMG/M metagenome (GOLD analysis project Ga0310694, IMG submission 203884) | Sheep rumen microbial communities from Palmerston North, Manawatu-Wanganui, New Zealand - 1742 DNA GHGhigh gp2 (v2) (version 2) | ecosystem: Host-associated > Mammals > Digestive system... | reverse complement strand
GAGGTATCCTCCAACCCCGCCACCGTCACCGGCCTCCTCGCCAACCACACCTACAACGCAGCCGTCAAGGCCGTCTGCGGCAACGGCGCTGCTGAGAGCGAATACAGCGACACCATCCAGTTCACCACCTCCGCCTGCGCACAGGTCACTGGCGTGACTGCTACCAACGTCACAGCCACCAGCGCAACGCTCAGCTGGAACCCCACCGGTGCCGCCAACTACCGCATCGAGTATGGTGAAATCGGCTTCAGCCAGGGCGACGGCATCTCCGTCGACGTCACCGGCACCACCTACACCCTCACCGGCCTCAGCTCCGAGACCCAGTACACCGCCTATGTCCTCGCCGTATGCGAGACCGGCGTCGAGGGCGACTGGTCCGCTGCCGTCAACTTCGAGACCCAGACCGAGGGCATCAGCACCGTCGATGGCGGCATCAACCTCGCCATCTACCCCAACCCGACCTCCGACGCCACCACCATCACCCTCAGCGGTGTCAATGGTGAAGTCTCCATCGTCATTGTCGACATGAACGGCCGCATCGTCAAGAGCGACACCATGTCCTGCGAGGGCGACTGCACCAAGCGCATGGAAGTCAGCGGTCTTGCCCAGGGCGCCTACTTCGTCCGCGTCAGCGGCGACGGCGTCAGCCAGGTCAAGAAGCTGGTAGTGAAATAACCTACCGTCTATTCTCTCTCTCTACAGAATAGAATCCCCGAATAGCCCCGCACCACACGTGCGGGGCTATTCTTTTTCTATTACTCAAATTCCCATTAACCTCATGTTCTATAATATCCATCCACTCTATCATATCTATCAAAAAAAAGCAGGCCACCCTTTTTGAGTGGCCTGCTTCCCATTATTAATCCATAAAACTAAATAACAACCAATTGTTTACCTTTTTTTTGGCAAAATACTTTCTGTTGTTTTTCTGATTGCAAAAGTACACCCACCACCGATTCTATCATCTAACTATTTTTAGCCAAAATAAAAATTTCACTCACTAATTATAGTGAATTCCTCCTCAAATCCATAAAAAAACTCCAAACAAACCCACTACCCCTTCACTCCACAAAAACAAAATTATGCTTTTAACTTCCATTTAACTTTTTATTCGTATTTTTGTTAATTATTTTACGTGTATTATGCAATTTAAAGATATTGAAGGACAGGTGGTTACCGCAAATCATCTGACTGAAATTATTGATTCTGGAAGGGTAAGTCATGCGCAACTCTTTCTTGGCGACACTGCTTCAGGCAGTCTCGCTCTGGCTTTGGCGTATGCCCAGTATCTGGATTGCGAGCACCGTGAACACTTCGACTCCGACGCTGACGGGCTACGCGCCGACTCCTGCGGCAAATGCCCATCATGCCTCAAATATCAACAGCTGTCGCATCCCGACCTGCACCTCTTCTTCCCAAGTGCCGCAACTGCCACCGTCACAGGCGATGGCGTGGCAAGCAGCTCCTTCCAGTCCGAGTTCCGCGAATTCCTGAACACTAAGCAACAGCGCGGCACCATCGACGACTGGTATTCATTCATTCAGATCGACAACAAGCAGGCCGCCATCAACGTACGCGACGCCAACGAGATGGTGCGCCTCCTCTCACTCAAGTCTTACGAGAACGCCTACAAGGTCTTCATAATCTGGATGCCCGAGAAGATGAATCTGCCCTGTGCCAACACCTTGCTCAAGAGCCTCGAGGAACCATCCGACCGCACAATATTCCTACTCGTCGCCGAGAACAGCGACCGCATGCTCAGCACCATCCTCTCGCGTACCCAGCTGGTCAAGATACCGCGCACGGAGGAAGGACTGTTGATGCCCGCCGAGATGCAGGCTGAGTTCGCCACCCTCTTCGTCACATGGATGCGCCAGCTCTTCAAACTCAATATGGCGTCGCTCTCACAGTGGGTAGAGACGGTCGCGGCGATGACGCGCGAGCAGCAGAAACAGTTCCTACGCTATGCACAGGAGTCGTTGCGCGAGTGTTTCCTGCTCCACCTCGCGGGCAAGCCGATGCACATCGACTTTGGCGACGACAAGTTCAACAGCTCCTTCCCCAACATGATTACTCTGCGCAACGTCGAGCTTCTGACAGACGTCTTCAACGACGCCGTCTTCGCCATCGAGCGCAACGCGCACCCAAAAATAACCTTCATGGAACTCTCATTCCGCATCAGCCGTGCGCTGAAGAACAGATAGTCAGCAATATAGCAATATTTATAATAACCCATCATATAAACCATTCATCATATTATCTCAATGTCAACCGAAAACAATAACAACAACAATAATAGGCCTAACAACAATCAGGAACACCGTCGTCGCCAGCAACGCGACCGTCGCGAACACGACAAGAAAGAGGTGCGCGACGCCGCCGAGGAACTCCCCGAGGAGCCGCTGACCGCCACGGACGCCGACGAAGAGGACGACAATATCGCCACCGCCGAAGAGATGGAGGCCTTCATCCGCAGCCGCCGTGAGCAGCGCAATGCAGCACACAAGCAGCAGTACAGCGAAAACGCCGAGGATATGCCACCGGCCAATTTCGAAGCCAACGAGAGCGCCATGGATCCCTATCTGGAGCCTGACCCCGTGCTGCCTAAGGTGCGCTACGACGAGCCTATCTACCTCTCCCGCGGATGCAACAAATGCCCCGAGTCCTATGTCCCTGTCAGCGAGACGGAGTTGCGCAGCTGCTGCAAGGTCGGCTCATGCAACTGGATGAACGGCATTCGCCGGCCCATGGAGAAACCTTTCGACTGCGTGGAGGTGCGTTTCAAGAACAACCGCAAGGACTTCTTCCGTATCCCCGACGGCATCGACGTCAGCGACGGCGACCTCGTCGCCGTTGAAGGTGTCCCGGGACACGACGTCGGCATCGTCAGCCTCACAGGCGAGGCCTGCCGCCTGCAGATGATACGCAAGAAGGTGAACCACGAGTCCGAAAGCATTCGCAAGCTCTTCCGGCGCGCCAAGGCAAGCGACATAGAACGCTGGACGGCAGCCATCAAGGAGGAGGAAAACACGCTGAAGAAGACCCGCAAGATAGCCGCCGACCTCGGCCTCGTCATGAAGGTCAACGATGTTGAATATCAGGGCGACTACTCCAAGGCTATTTTCTACTACACCGCCGACGACCGCGTCGACTTCCGCACGCTCATCAAAGTCCTCGCCGAGCAGTTCCACGTCCGCATCGAGATGAAGCAAATCGGCGTCCGACAGGAGGCCGGAAAGGTGGGCGGCATCGGCACCTGCGGCCGCGAACTGTGCTGCAGCACATGGCTCACCAACTTCAAGTCGGTGACAACCAGTGTGGCCAAGGCTCAGCAGATTCTGCCCAACCCGCAGAAGCTGGCAGGACAGTGTGGCAAGCTGAAGTGCTGTCTCAACTTCGAATATGCCGTCTACGTCGACGCTCTGAAGAAGTTTCCGCCGGCCAACACTCCCATACGCTTCAAGAAGGGTCTGGCTCTCTACAAGAAAACCGACGTCTTCCGCGGCATCATGTGGTACGCCTACGAGGGCGAGAACGACCTCTATGCCGTCAAGGCGGAGGATGTCAAGTCCATCATCGAGATGAACCGCAATCAGGAATACCCCGAGCAACTCGAGGACTATCAGGTGGAGCTGATGTCCACCGCCGCCCTCGAGCAGGAGTCGAACGCCGCCGAGTTCGAGCGTGAACTCCAGATGATGGCCGACGACGCCTCGTCTACCAAGGAAAGCGAGGCTCCTCAGCAGGGCGGACGACGACAGAACGACCGAAACCAGAACGACCGTGGCCAGCGTGGCGACCGGCAACAACGGCAGCCAAGAGGACAACGACAGCAGGGCGAGGGACGCGAGAACCGAGAAGGTCGCGAGAATAGGGAAAACCGTGAAGGTCGCGAGAACCGTGGCCGCCGCGAACAGGGCGGTCAGGACAACCGTGGCAACAAGGAACCGCGCGGCAACGCCCCACGCAACAACCCGCGCGACCAAAGACGACATAATTGATGTACGCGGCGCACGACAAGTGTTTAACTTCTAATATTATACACCTTGAAAAAAATTGAACATCTTATTATTTTGATTGCCATGTTGCTTGCCGTATCGTGCGACAGCAGCGTGGTGTACAGCGACGACATGCGTGTCGACGAGCAGGGTTGGAACGCCGCCGACGCTCTGGTGTTCAACATGACGGCCGACGACACCGTGAACACTTTCCTCTGCTGTCTCGACATTCGCAACACCTTCGACTATCCTTTCTCTAACATCTATTTCAATATCAAGACTATATACCCAGACGGGGCTTTGGCTGTCGACACCAACATTCAGTTCGTCCTCGCCGACCCCGACGGCAGGTGGCGCGGCAAACAGAGCGGCAAGTACATCGACGGGCGCTATCCTTTCTGCTACATCCATTTCCCGCAGAAGGGCAACTACCGTTTCGAGGTCTCTCATGCCATGCGCGACACCGTGCTGACGGGCATCAAGAGCGTCGGCATGGCAGTGGTCAGTAAGTAGATGCCCTAACAACCTATGACTGATTAGCATATAAATACTATGGCACAATATAAAAACAAAAAAAACAAGAAAACAGCTGCCGGCGACAAGAAGGGTGTCAAGCTTGTATGGATACTCTTCGGCTCCTTCTGGGTCGCTTTGGTGCTGCTTTTCACCATGATATCGTTAGGTTGGCTCGGCTTCATGCCCTCCTTCGAAGAACTGGAGAACCCACGTTCTAACCTCGCCACCGAGGTCTGGTCGGCCGACGGCGAGGTGCTCGGTTATATCGGCATCGAGAACCGCTCTAACCTCACCTACTCCGAGATAACCAACAACGGCAAGAACATGAATATGATTCATGCTCTCGTAGCCACCGAGGATGTGCGCTTCTATGAGCATGCCGGCATCGACGCCCGCAGTCTCGCGCGTGTCTTCTTCAAGACTTTGGTGGGTCGCCACAGCAGCAGCGGCGGCGGCAGCACCATCACGCAGCAGCTGGCCAAGAATCTTTTCCCACGTGAGCGCAAGAGCAAGATAGGTCTCATCTACTCTAAGTTCAAGGAGTGGATTGTCGCCGTCAAGTTGGAGCACAACTACTCGAAGGAGGAGATTCTGGCTATGTACCTCAACACCGTCGACTTCGGTAGCAACGCTTACGGCATCGAGACGGCGGCACGCACCTTCTTCGACAAGACGCCGTCGGAACTCTCTGTCGACGAGGCTGCCGTGCTGGTCGGCCTCCTCAAGGCCCCCACCTCCTATAGTCCGGTCCTCCATCCCGACAACGCGCTGCGGCGCCGCAACGTGGTAATGGGGCAAATGAACAGCTACGAAGACCCAGCCACCGGCGAGAAGTACCTCAGCGACGAGGAGTTCGAAAAGCTTAAAGCCAAGGAGATAGACATGCGCCACTATCGCCCCATCAACCACAACGAGGGCGCCGCGCCTTACCTGCGTGAATACCTGCGCAACTACATGAAGGACTGGTGCAAGAGCCACAAGAAGAGCGATGGCACCTACTACGATGTCCACAAGGACGGCATGCGCATATATACCACCATCGACTCGCGTATGCAACGCCACGCCGAGAAGGCTGTCGAGAAGCACATGAAGGAGGTCATTCAGCCTGCTTTCTTCAAGGAACTGGCGCGCCGTGGAGGCAACCCCTTCAACAAGCTCACCAAGGAGCAGGAGGAACATTTCCTCACGCTCGCCATGAAGGCCTCCGACCGCTACTACCAGATGAAGCAGGACGGCGCCTCCGAGTCGGAAATCAAGAAGACCTTCAAGGAGGAGAAGGTGCCTATGCGTGTCTTCTCGTGGAACGGCCCTGTCGACACCGTGATGACGCCATGGGACTCACTGCTCTACGTCAAGAAGTTCCTCAATGCGGGCCTGATGTCGGTCGAGACGGGTACCGGATATGTCAAGGCGTATGTCGGCGGCATCAACTACCGCTACTTCAAATACGACAACGTCATTCAGAGCCGCCGTCAGGTGGGCTCCACCTTCAAGCCTTTCGTCTACACCATGGCGTTGCAGGATCTCGACATGAACCCATACACGCTGGTGCCTAACACAGAGGTGTGCATCGGCGACTGGTGCCCGCGCAACTCGAGCCATCAGCGCGAAGGCGAGATGGTGACGCTCAAATGGGCCCTCGCCAACTCCATCAACTGGGTCTCGGCATACCTGATGAAGGCGGGCGGCGCCAACGGCCCTAACATGGTCATCAATATAGCCCGCAAGATGGGGGTCACCAGCCCTATCGACCCTGTCCCCGCCATCTGCGTCGGCGCCGCCGAGATTACCGTCTACGAGATGACGGGCGCCATGGCCACTTTCGCCAATCAGGGCGAGTATGTGCAGCCTATCTTCATCACTCGCATCGAGGATAATAAGGGCAAGGTGCTCGAGACCTTCACACCCGAGCGTCGAGAGGCCATCAGCCCTCGCATCGCCTGGATGATGATACAGATGATGAAGGGCGTGGTCGACAGCGGTACGGGCGCACGCTTGCGCGGCTCCAATTTCAGGCTCTCTTACCCCATGGCGGGCAAGACGGGTACGACGCAGAACAACTCGGACTGCTGGTTTGTGGGCATCACGCCGAAGCTGACTACGGTGGTCTGGACCGGTGGCGAGTTGCGCTCCATACACTTCCGCAGCATGGAGTTCGGCCAGGGCGCACGGCAGGCATTGCCTATCTTCGGACACTATATGCGCTCGGTCTACGACGACAAGGTACTCAACTTCTACCGTGGTGACTTCACCAAGCCCGACCTGCCCGACGAGGCGTTCGACTGGGACGAGTCTGTCTATCAGATGGAGCTGGAGACCGACACGGGGGATGAGGACCTCCAGACCACTACCAACTGGTAGGAGCGCTCTTCGGATTTCTGTCTCCTTTAAACCTACTCAACACTCATCAGCAATGTACACACTAACAGGCATGACTTTGGCGCAGTTGCAGAAGGTGTGCGCCGACGAAGGGTTCCCTAAGTTCACGGCCACGCAGATATGCCAGTGGCTCTACGCCAAGCGCGTGACGGCTGTCGATGCCATGACCAACCTGTCGCTCAAGAACCGCACCCGCCTCAACGGGATTGCCACGCTCGGCCTCTCGGCTCCCGTCGACTTCCAGACATCGGTCGACGGCACAAAGAAGTACCTCTTCGCCGTCGGCGACGGCAACAAGCCTCAATATGTGGAGGCGGTCTTCATCCCCGACGGTGACCGTGGCACGCTCTGCGTCTCCTGTCAGGTGGGTTGCAAGATGGGATGCCGCTTCTGCGTCACCGGCAAGCAGGGCTTCCACGGCAACCTCTCTGTCGCCGATATTCTGAACCAGATTCTGTCGATACCTGAAAGCCAGCAACTCACCAACATCGTCTTCATGGGAATGGGCGAGCCGATGGACAACTACGATGCCATCAAACAGACTGTCGAGGTCATCACCGCGCCGTGGGGCATGGGCTGGAGCCCGCACCGTCTGACGGTATCGACGGTGGGCATCACGCCGATGCTGAAGAGGATGCTCGACGAGATGGAGTGCCATGTGGCTGTCAGCCTGCACAATCCGGTTGCCAGCGAGCGCGCCGCCATAATGCCTATGCAGAAAGCCTATCCCATTGAGGAGACAGTGGCGCTGCTGAAGAGGTACAACTGGCGCGGACAACGGCGCATCTCGTTCGAATACACCATGTTCAAGGGCGTGAACGACGACATCGCCCATGCCAAGCAGTTGTTGCAATTGCTGCAAGGGCTCTACTGCCGCGTCAACCTCATACGCTTCCATGCCTCCGACGATGTGCCGTACAAGCCGTCGGACAGGGCTACTATGGAAAAATTCCGCGACTATATTGATAGTCATGGAATTATTTGCACCATTCGTGCCTCGCGTGGCGAGGACATCATGGCAGCCTGCGGACTGCTGGCGGGAGCACAGCAGGGCGCTTAGTTTTCGTCTATATTGATGGCTGTGGCGCTCTCCTTGAGGTCACGCACGGTGTTCTGTATTCTTTTCAGACCGGCGAAGGCGACGATTCGGATGATGCCGTTGGCAAAGATGCCGAGGCCGAGGAAGACGCCAAGGGCTTTGCTGGTGGTGATGGGGTCGCGCACCGCCAGAAAGCCGAGCAGGACGCTGCAGGCACCAAGGATGAGCATCAGCCACCACTGGCCGTAACCGGCTTTCTTATAGTCGAATGAGAGGACGGCGAGCGACACACCTTCGAAGAGCACCCAGATGGCGAAGACGGCGATGAGAGCCACTTGCGACGCCAGCAGGTTGCACGACAGCATGAGGCCAACGATGATTTGGAAGATGGCTATCAGCGTGGTGCTGCCGGCATTGGGCAGAAAGGCCTGGGCGCGGAGGCCGAAAAGCAACGACGACACGCCGGAACAGAGGATGAGCAGTCCGATGAGCCACGACGCGGCGGCGAAGCCCTCGCCGGGGTTGAGGATGCAGATCACGCCAAGCACTATGAGCAGTATGGCGGTGATGAAGAGATAGATATTTATTTTTTTCATGGCAGGAGGTTCTTTGTTTGACAGTTGTGCGTTTTTATACAATAAGGGCATACCTGTTGCGGTATGCCCTTAAAGATATGTGCTGTTACTTGCCTTCTATTTCCTTGCGGACTTTCTTGAAGGCCTCGATGCACTTGTCGAGGTGTTCGTGTTTGTGGGCTGCGCTGATTTGGACGCGGATACGGGCCTGGCCTTTCGGCACAACTGGATAGTAGAAGCCGGTGACGAAGATGCCTTCTTCCTGCATCTTGGCGGCGTACTGCTGGCTCTTGGCGGCGTCGTATATCATGACGGCGCAGATGGCGCTCTCGCTGGGCTTGCAGTCGAAACCTTCTTCTTTCATGCGGCGCAGGAAGTAGTCGGTGTTCTCATGCAGCTTGTCCTGCAGGTCGTTGGTCTCGCTCATCATCTCGAACATGCGGATGCCGGCGGCCACGAGGCCGGGGGCCATGCTGTTGGAGAAGAGGTAAGGACGGCTGCGCTGACGCAGCATGTCGATGATTTCCTTACGGCCGGTGGTGAAACCGCCCATGGCGCCGCCGAAGGCCTTGCCGAGGGTGCCGGTGAGGATTTCAATCTTGCCACGCAGGTTGTAGCGCTCGGTGACACCGCGGCCAGTCTTGCCGACAACGCCGGCGCTGTGGCTCTCGTCGACCATCACCATGGCGTCGTATTTCTGTGCCAGTTCGTAGATCTTGTCAAGTGGGCATACGTTGCCGTCCATCGAGAAGACGCCGTCGGTGACGATGATGCGGAAGCGGTTCTTCTGAGCGGCCTTGAGCTGCTCCTCGAGGTCGGCCATGTCGGCGTTGGCGTAGCGGTAGCGCTGTGCCTTGCAGAGACGGACGCCGTCGATGATGGAGGCGTGGTTCAGGGCGTCGCTGATGATGGCGTCCTCGTCGGTGAGGAGGGGTTCGAAGACTCCGCCGTTGGCGTCGAAGCAGGCGGCATAGAGGATGGTGTCCTCAGTGCCGAAGAACTCGCTGATTTTCTTCTCCAGCTGTTTGTGGAGGTCCTGGCAACCGCAGATGAAGCGGACGCTTGCCATGCCGTAGCCGCGTGCATCCATGCCAGCCTTGGCAGCCTTGATGAGTTCAGGGTTGTCGGCGAGGCCGAGGTAGTTGTTGGCACAGAAGTTCAGGCATTTCTTGCCTTTCACCATAATCTCGGCTCCCTGGGGGCTTTCGATGATGCGTTCATGTTTGTAAAGACCGGCAGCTTCGATGTCTGCCAGCTCTTTCTGAAGATGTTCTTGAAACTTAGTATACATGATTACAACTGTTTATATATTTTGTTGTTTTGATTTACGAGATTACAAAAATACACATTTATGTCGACATGGAAAAAAAAACATTTTTTTGTTCTGTGCGCTGTGCTCTGTAATGAAACTTTTTCTTTAAATTTGTAGTTCGTAGAATTTGAAATATAATATATCTAAAGATTGACAATAAACAGTTTATGATATATTATGTTTTGATTTTTTTGTGTCAAATTGAAGAAAAGTCTTTTCATTATAGATAAAAACAGCCTGAGCCATGAGTAACCAATATTCGGAACGCAGTACACTGATGCGAGCCATATTCATCGCGGTGGGGCTGATATTCATAATCCGTCTGGCGTTTCTTCAGGTGTTCGACGACGAGTACCGCAAGTTGGCGGACCAGCAGGCTCTGCGGCCGGTGACGCAATATCCGGCGCGTGGCCTGATGTACGACCGCAACGGTGACCTGCTGGTGCACAACGAGGCTGTCTATGACCTTATCGTCATTCCCAAAATGGTGAAGATTGACACTGCCCTGTTCTGCAAGACTCTGCATATCACGCGCGAGGATTTCGACGCGAAGATGAAGAAGGCTTGCCAGTACTCGACCTACACGCCGTCGATATTCATGAAGCAAGTGTCGAAGGAGGAGTATGGCTCGTGGCAGAGCCATCTCTACAGATTCAAAGGCTTTTACGTCCAGCAGCGCACCCTGCGTGTCTACGACAAGCCGATAGCGGCGCATGTGCTGGGCTATGTCGGCGAGGTGGACGAACAGGAGATGAGCGCCGACAAGTATTACAAGATGGGCGACTATATAGGCAAGAGTGGCCTGGAACGCCAGTACGAGTCGGTGCTGCGTGGCGTGAAGGGCAAGAAGGTGATGCATGTCGACGTGCACAACCGCGAGATAGGGCCCTACATGAACGGCGCAAACGATACGATGGCGGTGGAGGGTTGCAACCTCTACACCACAATAGACATCCCGTTGCAGGAGTACGCCGAGGAGCTGATGGCCAACAAGCGTGGCTGCGTTGTCGCTATAGAGCCTAAGACAGGCGAGGTGCTGACGCTGCTGTCGGTGCCAAACTACGACCCTAACCTGCTGGTTGGCAGGGTGCGCGGCGAGAACTACTTCAAGCTGTCGGCCGACATCAACAAGCCGCTCTTCAACCGTGCGTTGCAGGCCAAGTATCCTCCTGGATCTATCTTCAAGGTGGCACAGGCTATGACTGCGCTGAACCTCGGCGTCATAACTCCGGAAACGGGCTTCCCGTGCGACAAGTCGCTCGTGGGTTGCCACAACCACCCCAGCGCACGCTCGGTGCAGGAAGCTATCAAGATGTCGTGCAACCCATACTTCTACTACACCTACCGTCGTATAATTCAGCAAGGTAAGTATAAGAACATATACAAGGACAGCCCATACGGCCTCACTGTGTGGGACGACTATATGCACCGTTTCGGCTTCGGCACGCAACTGGGCATCGACCTCCCCAACGTGAAGGCGGGACGCATTCCCGACACGGCGTTCTACAACAAGCGCTACGGCGAGGGCCGCTGGGCCTTCTCCACCATCTACTCCAACAGCATCGGTCAGGGCGAGGTGGAGGTGGTACCGCTGCAGATGGCCAATTTGGCATGCATCGTCGCCAACCGCGGATACTACATCACGCCGCATCTGGTGCGCTACTACGGCCCCGACTCGACGCGCAACGAGGAATTCTACCGCAAACACGAGACGGGCATTGACCCTAAATACTTTGAGATAGCTGCACGTGGCATGTACGATGTGGTGCATGTGGCGGGCGGTACGGCACGACTGGCCAACATACCTGACATCGACGTGTGCGGCAAGACGGGCACGGCGCAAAACATCGGCGAAGACCACTCGGTCTTCATTGCCTTCGCACCGAAGGACGACCCAAAAATAGCCATTGCCGTGTATGTGGAGAACGCCCGTGGCGGTGGTGGCTACTGGGCAGCGCCCATAGCCAGCCTTATAATTGAGAAGTACTTGCGCGGCGAGGTGTTGCGCAAGGACTTGGAGAGGAGGTACCGTGAGGCGGCACCGTGCCAGAAGCTGCCCTTGACGCGTGTGGCAAAAAAGAAAAAGAAGAAATGATGGAGAATAAAATAGATTGGATCTGTGTAATACTTTATCTCGCCATCCTCGTTTTCGGGTGGCTGAACATCTATGCCGCATGCTACGACGAGAGCCACACGGCGATTTTCGACTTGGGTACGCTGCACGGCAAGCAGTTGCTGTGGATAGGCATGTCGCTGGGAATAGCGCTGGGACTGACGCTGATAGAGCCTAATATATTCTCGTCGATGTCGTATCTGATATATATAGTCGTCATAGGTCTGCTGGTGGTGACGCTCTTCGTGGGCAAGGTCACAAAAGGTGGCCTGTCGTGGATAGACTTCGGTTTTTTCAAATTTCAACCAGCTGAGTTCTCGAAGTTTGCGACGGCGCTGGCGCTGTCAAAGTTCATCTGTGGCATCGACATCGACTATTCGCAGCTGCGCAACAAGATAATAGCCTGGGCGATAATCCTTTTGCCGGCCGGCATCATATTGTTGCAGCACGACACGGGGTCGGCGCTCGTCTTCGCCAGTTTCATGTTGCCGCTCTACCGCGAGGGTATGTCGCCTAAAATTCTGATTATGGGCCTTGTGGCAGTTGTACTGTTCGTTCTGGCGTTGCTGATAAACAAGTTCCTGCTGATAGGCATCATAGCGTTGTTGATGCTGTTCTACCTGTTCGTGTGGCTCAACAAACGTACACGGAAAACTTACACCATGGTGGCAGGTATCTTCTTGGCCTGTACCCTCTTCACCTTCTCGGTGGATTTCATCTTCGAGAATGTGCTTGAGCCTCACCAGCGTAACCGCATCTATGTGCTGCTGGGCAAAGTGGAAGACCCCCAAAAGACGGGCTATAACGTCCACCAGTCGAAGATAGCCATCGGCTCGGGTGGCTTCAGTGGCAAGGGATTCCTGAATGGCACCATCACAAAGGCCGATTTCGTGCCTGAGCAGGAGACCGACTTCATCTTCTGCACCGTGGGCGAGGAGTGGGGTTTCCTGGGTTCGTCGGCACTGATAGCAGCCTACGTGCTGCTGTTGTTGCGGCTTATACGTCTGGCGGAGCGGCAGTATTCGCGTTTCTCGCGCTTCTATGGCTATTCGGTGGCGTCCATCCTCTTCTTCCACCTCCTCGTGAATATAGGCATGGTGCTGGGGCTGCTGCCGGTGATAGGCATACCGTTGCCTTTCTTCAGCTACGGTGGCTCGTCGCTGATGGCATTCACTATCCTGCTTTTCATCTTCCTGCGTCAGGATCAGGAAAGGACTAAATTGATATAGAATATATTACTGAAATTATTAAGACAATATATGGCAAAGAAAGTAAACAACGAAGAGCATTGCTCGTTTTGCGGACGTCCGGCATCGGAATGCGAGATGTTGCTGACTGGACTGGAGGGCTACATCTGCACCGACTGCGTGCAACAGGCCAGCCTCATAGTCAACGAGCACAACATGCACAACCATAAGGAGTCGAAGAATAGGAACGACAAGGAGATACCTACACCGTCACAAATAAAGGCGATGATTGACCAGTATGTCATAGGACAGGAGGCGGCGAAGAAGGTCATTGCCGTGGCTGTGTACAATCACTACAAGCGTCTGCGCCACTATGAGAAGTTCAACGCCGATAACGACGTGGAGATAGAGAAGTCGAACATCATTCTTGTTGGCGAGACTGGTACTGGCAAGACGCTTCTGGCTCGCACCATAGCGCGCATGCTCGATGTGCCTTTCTGTATAGCCGACGCCACGACGTTGACGGAAGCGGGTTATGTGGGCGACGACGTGGAGAATGTGCTGGTGCGTCTGCTGCAGGCTGCCGACTACGACGTCGCCGCCGCCGAGCGTGGCATCGTCTTCATCGACGAGATTGACAAGATAGCCCGCAAGAGCGACAACCCCTCAATCACACGCGATGTGTCGGGCGAGGGTGTGCAGCAGGCCATGCTGAAACTGCTTGAGGGTGCCGTCGTCAATGTGCCACCGCAAGGGGGACGCAAGCACCCGGAACAGCAGATGATACAGGTGAACACTCGCAATATCCTCTTCATTTCGGGCGGTGCATTCGATGGCATCGAGCGCGACATCGCAATGCGAATGAACTCCAACGTCATAGGTTTCAACGGTGCCAAGACGCGCGACGAGATTGACAAGCATAACCTCTTGCAATACATTCAGCCTATGGACTTGAAGCGCTTCGGACTGATACCCGAGCTGGTGGGCCGCTTCCCGGTGCTCACTCATCTTGACCCGCTCGACAGCGCCGCCCTGCACCGCATCCTCACCGAGCCGAAGAACGCTCTGGTGAAGCAGTATCAGGAACTCTTCAAGATGGACAATGTGAAGCTGAAATTCGACAAGGGTGCGCTGGACGTGATTGTGGACACGGCGATGCAGTTCAAGTTGGGTGCCCGCGGCCTGCGGTCGATAGTGGAGACCGTGATGAACGACCTCATGTTCGAATTGCCTGACCACAAGGGCGAGACGGTGATCATCACCGCGAAGATGGCTAAAGAGAAGCTTGCCGGCTACAAACAGCTTTGACGCTGAGCCTGTTGGCGGCGTCAGTGGGCGTCAATAGACCCAGAGGGTGCCGCCACTGTAGTTGGTACCGTATTGATAGAGAGGGCATGCTGTGGCTCCGCCGTCCATGGGCATGCCGTCGCTGGCGACGATGAAGCAGGTGTGGCACACGGGGCACTCGAGGAGAGCAGTGCCCCAGTCCTTGCTGACTTCGACGGCGGTGGTGCTGTCGGCAGGGCAGGTGCGCTCGAACGCCACAAACTGGTCGTAGGCAAGGCGGACAACAATGACTCCACGGTGACCTCCGGTGAGGTACATGTAGCCTCCCACGTTGTTCAATCCTGAGTAGTATGCCGAATTGGGCGCTATCTCGAAATTTGTGATGCCGATGGGCACATAGCACTTGTTATCCTTGCCGCAGGAGGTGAGAAGGAGCGGGAGGAGGCAAAGCATTATTTTCAGACGGTTAGGCATCGGCTTTTTTGTGGGAATTTGATTTTAGAGGGTGGAGGAGGCCGTCGCGGAGCAGTGAGGCTTAATGCTTCGGTGGGAAGTCGGCATAGATGGTCTTGAGGGTGACATTGGCGACGATGCGCAGTGTCTCCTTGTCGACGGCATCAAGATTGTCGTTGAGGGTATGCCAGTGTGGGTAGAAGCTGTAGTTGTGGCTGTTCTGCACCACGTCGATGGTGGGGATGTGCAGTATCTGGTTGATGTAGAGATGGTCGTCGAGGATGGCGCTGGTGAGCTCGTTGACGAATATGTTGCCGTAGCCGATGGCTGTTGCGGCGTCCCACATCTTGTTCATTAGACCGGCGGCGAAGCCCATGGAGACCTCCTCCTTGGTGTAGCGCGGTTGAAAGGTGCCGACCATGTCGAAGAGGATGCCATAGTTGGCGGTGTAGAACATGCGGTGCGGCGAGCGCGCCCAGTACTGCGAGCCGAGGCACCATGTATTATCCTCATAACGGTTGGCCCATTCAGGGATGCCCTGGTCTTCGCAGTCGAAGAAGATGAAGTCGACTCCTACATCGGGTGGCATGGCTGCCATGATGCGTGCCATCTCCATGAGCACAGCCACACCGCTGGCGCCGTCGTTGGCACCCGGCAACGGCTTGCGCCAGTTGTTGGTGTCGAGGTCGTGGTCTGCCCAACGCCGTGAATCCCAATGCGCGGCGAGGAGTATACGCTGCTCGCGCTGTGGGGCCAGCGAGGCTATGATGTTGTGGCCGTCGACTTTCTCGCCGTTCCATAGCGTTGCTGTGAAATGCTGAGTGATGACGGTGTCGCACCAGCGTTGCATGGTGCGATGGATGAAGGTGGCGCAATCCTTGTGGCCTTTTATTTCAGGCTTTGAGGGGTAGCGGTTGCCGAAGTCGAGTTGCTGTTCTACGAAACGGAATGCCGAGTCGGCGTTGAAGTCTGGTATTTGCACCGTGTTGTAGTCGACGGTCGGCGTTGTGGTGCTTGTTGTTTGCTCAGAATTGTTGTGGCAGGCGCCGAGCAGCAACAGAAGTGAGGAGATGAGAAGGAGTCTCTTCATGGTGTTATCAGTTATCAGGATAAAAAAAGGCGACCGCGGGGGTCGCCCTAAATGATAAAAGATTGATTATTTGATACGTTCGGCGTATTCGCAGGTGCGTGTGTCGACCTTGATGCGCTCGCCTTCTTTGATGAAGAGAGGTACGCGGATTTGGACGCCAGGTTCGACGGTAGCATCCTTCATGGCGTTGGTTGCGGTGTTGCCGGCGAAGCCCGGTTCGGTGTATGTCACGACGGTCTCGATGAAAGGAGGCAGTTCGCAAAGCAGCGGTGTCTCGGTGTCGGCCTGGACGGTGATTTCGACGTACTGTCCGTCTTTAAGGAACTGAGGGGCGTTGATGATGGCCTCGGGGATGTAGATCTGCTCGTAGGTCTCGGTGTGCATGAAGACGTGCATGTCGCCCTCTTTGTAGAGGTAGGTGTAGGGACGGCGTTCGACGCGTACGATGTCGATTTTGGCACCAGAGGGGAAGGTGTTCTCGAGGATGCGTCCGGTTTTGACGTTGCGCATTTTGGTGCGGACGAAGGCAGCGCCTTTGCCTGGTTTGACGTGAAGGAACTCAACGATGGTATAGATATCGTTGTTGAAATTGATACACAATCCGTTCTTAATATCGGTTGTTGTTGCCATATAAAATAAAGTATGTTATTGATTATTATTATTTCCGTTGTTTTTCTTTTTCTCCACTTCGAGGAGGTTGGTGAGGCGGCGCAGGTCGACTTTTAGTTCTTCGTTCTCATCCTCAAACATCTTGTAGCGGGTGCGGTACATCATGTTGCGGCAGAAGAGTGCCAGGAGGATGCCCAGCAGCGTTATCTCAATGCGCAGAGCGTAGTGAGATACGAAATAGAAGACTGTAGCGGCGACGATGATGATGTAGGACGCCCATTCGTATATTTTTGCCTGTGTAGATTTCTCCATCAGATGATATGATTTAGAAGTGCAAATGTACATTATTTTTTTTATTTTTGAGTATTGTACAATTGCTTTATGTGTAAATATCTTATTATCAGATATGTGATTTGTCGATGAATTTTTTGTTTTGAAGTGCGGAAGAGTTTTTTGATGTTGAAAAAATGAAAATTAGAGGTTAAATTTGTGTATCCCGTTTTTTTTTGCTTATTTTGCTTGTTTGGAGAATGGATAGGAGAAATGGCATAAGGTATTGTGAAGAAGAGTGTTATATTATTGTAAGCCGTTGTAAAACTATTCTTCCAAACAATAAATAGAGTAGTAAAAAAGTCCAAAAATGAAAAAAGTAGCTAAAATTCTGATGTCGTTGGTACTGATTTTTGCTCTTGTGGGAGTTTGTGGGACTACGACATCGTGCAAGTCCTCTTCGGAGTCGATGTACAGCTCGAAACAGAAGACATCGAAAAAGATAAACCGCAACTACAAGGTGCGTGGCAACAACAAACGCAACGGATCGACAAACCGCACTTATTGAGGTATGAGGCTGAGATTTATTGCGTTCCTGCTGCTGACCGTAATGTCGGGAGCGGGTTTGTTGTGTGCGCAGGGATTCACAATCAATCTGGAGTTGCCGAAAGGGGCTGAAGGCAAGACTACGTTGTTGCTCTACGACGGCAACTCGCAACCTCGCGTACTGAGGCCGTATGCCACGCGCACCGGCATGGCGGTAAGGGGCGAGCTGTCGGAACCCCTATATGCAGAATTGAAGGTGGGGGATTCGAAAGTGCTGCCATTCTTTGTGGAGGCGGGCGAGATGACGGTGCGTTACAATGCAGAGAATCCGGAACAATCGGCCGTCACAGGGTCGAGGAGCAACAGCATGATGCGCTACCAGCTGGAGCAGTGCCGCGAGTCGGCCAAATGCGAGAGCATGAAGGATTTTGTGCTCAGCAACGCTGCGTCGCCCATTGCGCCCTACCTGACGGAGTGCTACCTTTTTGAGATTTTGGAGTTCGATACGCTCAAGATCTTATACGCTAAGATGAAATCGGCCGGAGCGCATGGCTACCACTTCACCAAACTGGGCCGTCGCATCGAGCGTCTGTCGTCGAGCGGCAAGGGTGCCACGCTGGGTACCATCATATACCTTGGTGAAGGAGGAACTGTGATAAACCTCGACACCATGCTGTGCGACACGAGCCGTAATGCGCTGCTCATCGGCGCCAAATGGTGCTCGCAATGCAAGGAAATAGAGAAACGTCTGAAGCGGTTGAACCCAGCCATCCATACCGTGGTGATAGACATGGACAACGACAAGATGGGCTGGGATGCCCTGTTTATGCAGAAGCTTGATATCGAACACATTCCGTATCTTTTCCTGATAGACTCTTCGCGGCGCATCATTGCACGCGACATAAGGATATGGGAACTGGAGAGGATGATAGAGAGCGAGTGAGCTTTATATTCTATAATCATAGAAATACGATAAGAAGAAATGTTATATCCTATGAAATTTATGCCCCTGTTCAAAAACAAGATATGGGGTGGCAACAAGATTAAGGAGATGGGGTTCGACTACGACCCGTTGCCCAACTGCGGCGAGCTGTGGGCTCTGTCGGCAGTGAAGGACAACGAGTCGGTTGTCACCAACGGCTTTCTTGCCGACAATACCATCAACGAGGTGCTGGAGATATACATGGCAGAACTCATGGGCGAGAAGAACTACCAGCATTTCGGTAACGACTTCCCACTGTTGCTGAAGATAATAGACGCCAATGACCGCCTGTCCATACAGGTGCATCCTGACGACGAGCTGGCCCACGAACGTGGCATGGAGAACGGCAAGACGGAGATGTGGTACATCATCGGAGCCGACGACGGTGCCACCATCATCGACGGTTTCGAGAAACAGCTGACACGTGAAGAGTACCAGCAGTTTCTTGAAATGGGCAAGCTGGAGGATATGCTCCATGTGGAACACCCACAGAAGGGCGATGTATTCTTCATCCCTGCCGGCAGGGTGCATGCTCTCGGCAAAGGCATGCTGGTGGCCGAGATACAGCAGTCGAGCGACACCACCTACCGCATATACGACTACAACCGCAAGGACAGCAACGGCAAGATGCGTCAGCTGCATACGGCTGAGGCTCTGGATGCCATCGACTTCACGCCCACCGAGGATGGCCGCACCAACTACTCGTACCGTCGCAACGAGACGGTACGGCTGGCCCAATGCCCTTATTTCACGACCAACCTCATAGCCATGGACACGCCTATGCGCAAGGACTTCAGCGGATTGGACTCGTTCGTGGTGTACCTGTGCACCGAAGGCATCGCCGCCGTCAAGACGCTCGACACGATATGTCCTGTACATGCCGGCGAGTGCGTACTGGTGCCAGCTATGGCCAACGAAGTGGAGCTGTACAGCGAGGGCGAGGCCAAGTTGCTGGAGATATACATCGACCCGGAGCAATGGAAGGACGAGAGCGTGAACCATTCGTTTGACTTCGACTGGGTGGCGCAGTTTATTGGCGAGAAATGACAGACATGAAAGGCATCTTAAGATGATTTTTTAACATTTGAGACAACACTTATTGCATTTGAGACAACAGTTATTGCATTTGAGATTATAAGCGTGTGTTGGTATGGAACCAAAGAATGTATATTTGCATCTTGAAAATTGGTTTTTATTAAACAATTAAGTGTTTGATTGTGATGACTGAAATGACCGGCGAAAGGTAACGCTTGCGTCGGTCTTTCAGTAGCTTTTGACTGCTATGAAGAATAAAACTATAATACTGTCTGTTTTACTGATGGTGCCATTGTTTGTGGGCGCGCAGCAGACGCTGACGCTTGAGGAATGCCGCAACAGGGCACTGGAGGCCAACAAGGGACTGAAAATGTCGGCTGAGAAGATGGAGGAGACCTCCAATCTGGAGAAAGTGGCGTTGTGGCAGATGCTGCCTAAAGTGGGCGCCACCGGCGGATATACGTGGATGGAGAAGAGCGTGAGGCTTCTCAGCGAGGAGCAGGAGGATAAGCTCAACAATCTGGGAAACAACGTGCAACAGGGCATCGTGCAGGCTGTCAGCGAAGAAACCTCCAACCTGCCCATCGGCGGTGAGCTGATAGGTAATGCGCTGAACAACATACTGAACAACACAAATTTGAGTTCATCGCTCAATCAGGTGGGCCAGGACATAACTAAGGCCTTGGAGACCGACACGCGTCAGGTGGCTTTCGGCGTGGTGACACTCACGCAGCCCATCTACCTCGGCGGCAAGCTGTCGGCGCTGTACAAGACGGCGCGCTACCTGAACCACCTGTCGGGAATAGAATATGACAAGAAGCGCGAGGAGACGCTGATAGCCGTCGACGAGGCCTATTGGCAGGTGGTGAGCGTCAAGCGCAAGAAGGAGCTGGCGGAGCAATATGCCGCGTTGCTGGACACGCTGAACCGCAACGTCGAGGAGCTTGTCGCCGCCGAGATGGCTACGAAAGGCGACTTGGCGAAGGTGCGCGTGAAATACAACGAGGCGCAGATGTCGCTGACCAAAGCCACCAACGGTCTGGCGCTTGCCAAGATGCTGCTGGCGCAGCGTTGCGGCATGCCTCTGGATACAGACTTCGATGTGTCGGAAACTAATCCGACGTTGGAACTGACACAGCATCAGCCGATAGTGATGGACAGCGTGTGGAAGAACCGCCGTGAGTTGCAGATGTTGCGCATCAGCGACAGCATAGCTCGTCAGGGGCAGCGCATAGCCGCCTCGTCGCTCAAGCCCAATGTGGCGTTCACGGGTGGCTACTTGTTCTCTAACCCCAACCTGTTCAATGGATTCCAGAACGAGTGGGGCGGTACATGGATGGCCGGCGTGGTGGTCAATGTGCCGATAATCCACATTGGCGGAATATATTCGGTGAAGGCCGCCAAAGCCAAACGCCGCGAGGTGGCCTATCAGATGGAAGAGGCGAAGGAGATGATTGAGCTGCAGGTGAACAAGATACGTAGCGAACTGGACTTGGCATACCGCAAGTTCGACCAGGCGCAGAGCAATCTGCAACAGGCGGAGGAGAACCTGCGTCTTGCTGACGAGAGCTTCAAGGCTGGCATGTGCAGCAGCAGTGACCTGATGGCCGCGCAGACGGCATGGGTGTCGGCTCAGAGCGAGGTGCTCGACGCGGAGATAGAGATAGAGATGAATTCCGTGTACCTGCGTCAGGCGTTAGGAAACAGATGATTAGAAAAAAGACCCTTACATTATATGAAAGAAACTAACAAAACATTGCTTGCCGGTATTGCGGCCGTTATCAGCGCCGTGGGCATAGTGGCATTGGTGGGATTGTTTGCCATCCATCCTCAGAAGGAGATGATAATGGGAGAGGCCGATGCCTCGGAGTACAGAGTGTCGAACATGGTGCCAGGCCATGTGGATCAGATTTTTGTCGCCGAGGGCGACGTAGTCCGTGCTGGTGACACGTTGGCGCATATCAGCAGCCGTCAGGTGGACGCCAAGATGATTCAGGCAAAGGCGGCGCGCAATGCTGCCAGCGCACAGAGCCGCAAGGCCAGGAACGGAGCACGCGACCAGCAGGTGCAGATGGCCTATCAGGTGTGGCAGAAAGCCAAGGCTGCCGAGTCGGTCTACAAGAAGTCGTATGACCGCGTCAAAGGACTGTACGAGAAAGGTGTGGTGTCGGCGCAGCAGTTCGACGAGGTCGACGCCAAATACAAGGCTGCGCAGGCCGACTGCGCCGCCGCCGAGCAGCAGTACCTGATGGCAAAGGAAGGTGCGCAGACGGAGGACATCGATGCCGCCGCCGCGCTGGTGAGCCGTGCCGGCGGAGCCGTCGCCGAGGTGCAGAGCTACCTTGACGACAGCTATCTGGTTGCGCCATGCAGTGGCGAGGTTGTGGAGTTGTACATCAAACTGGGCGACTTGGTCGGAACGGGCGCACCGGTGATCTCCATACTCGACAGAAAGGACAGCTGGTTCAATTTCAGCATACGCGAAGACCTGCTGCAGGACATCAGGACAGGCGAGGAGGTGCAGGTGCGCATTCCCGCATTGGGCGATAAGACATTCGCCTGCAATGTGCGCAAAGTCAGAGCCATGGCAAGCTATGCCACATGGAGGGCGACGAAGACGTTGGGACAGTATGACGTCAAGAGCTTCGACGTCAAGGTTGTACCTCAGACAGATATAGAGGGCCTTTGCCCTGGAATGACAGCCATACTTGAGAGGAAGTGACAATGGTGCTGAGAGTCGTCAAACGAGAGATAAGCCGCATCGTCCGCGAGCCGCGCTACCTGATAATAACCACATTAGGTATAGTCTTCTCGTTTGTCTTTTTCGCCACCATGACCAAAGAGGGTCAGCCCAACAAGCTGCCCATAGCCGTTGTCGACATGGACGGCACGTACCTGTCGCGCCGCATCTGCCATGAGCTGGAAGCCACGCATGGCGTCACGGTATACAGGGTGTACAACAACCACACCGAGGCGCGCAAGGCGATGCAAAGGGGCGACATCTATGCATTCTATGAGATACCTCATGGTACCTACAACGACTTGCTGCAGTTCAGGGCGCCACACTTCGTGTTGTATGTCAATTCGGCATATATGCTTGCCGGTACGCTGAGCTACAAGCAGTTGGCGACGATGGGCATGATGGCCGCCGCGGCTGTCCAGCGAGAGGTGTACCGCAAGAAAGGCTACGACGAGGATCAGATAATGGGCCTCATACAGCCGGTGGAGTACGACACCCGCAACATAGGCAACCCGTGGATAAACTACGGCAATTACCTGATGACGACGTTGATACCGGCTATTATTGCCTTCCTTGCCATTATTCATACCGCCTACATTATAGCGCGCGAGCGTCAGGAGCGGACGGTGAGGAACTGGATAAGGCGGTCGGGTGGCGACGTGCTGAAAGCACTGATAGGGAAGATGTTGCCATATACGGTATGGTATTCGATGCTATGCCTGCTGGCCAACCTGATAATGTTTGGTTTCATGGGCTTTACGATGGATGGCAGCTGGCCTCTGATGATGGTGAACAGCATCCTGCTCATCATGGCGTCGCAGTGTGCCGGCTGTTTCATAGCCTGCGCCCTGCCGGACCCGCCGCTGTCGATGGGCGTCAGCGCCATTTACAGTGCCGTCAGCTTCTCACTCAGCGGTTTCTCGTTCCCCGTGGAGAGCATGCCTGTCGTCATCAACGCGGCCTCAAGGATATATCCTATACGTTATTATTTCCAGAACTTCAGTGACATAGCCATCTATGGCAACGGCTTCGCCCATTGCTGGCCACGTTTCTGCGCCATGATGCTTTTCGGCATACTGCCGATATTGGGGTCACTGTTGCTGAGGTGGCATATAAAGCTGGGCGTGGAGAACGGAATACAAAAAAAGACTAACGAAAAATAAAAAGCAGATAGAGTGATTAAGGTTTTGCGTGATATATGGATGGTGTTCAGCATCGAGGTGCGTCGGGTCTTCAGCGACACGATGGTGCTTGTGATATTCTTTCTGGCGCCGATAATCTATCCGCTGTTGTTCTGTGCGATATATTACAACGAGAATGTCGAGGACCTTTCGGTCGCCGTTGTCGATGACGCGATGTGCAAGGAGAGCAAGCGCTTTGTCCATAAGCTTGACGCCACGCCGGAGCTGGCGGTCACCTACCGTTGCAACACCATAGAGGAGGCGCGGCGGCTCTTCAACGACCACAAGGTGCGCGCCATCTACTACTTCCCCAGCGACTTCTCGACCCGTCTGGCCAATCTGGAGACTGCCCGTGTGGTGGTGTTCAGCGACATGAGCTCGTTCTACTTCTACAAGGCGGCGTTGCTGGGTGGCAACAACGTGCTGATAGACGAGATGCACACCATCGAGCTGGAGCGTTACGAGCAGAGCGGACTTGGCAGTCAGGAGGCAGAGATACAGATGCAACCCGTTGTCTATGAGACTACCACGCTCTTCAATCCGTCGGGCGGCTATGGCAGTTTCTTCCTTCCGGCGCTGCTGGTGCTCGTCATACACCAGACGCTCTTCCTTGGCATCTGCATCCTCTGTGGCGACGCGAACGAGAACCGCCGTTCGTTGCAGCTGATACCGCCGCATCTGCGCAGCCGCAGCATCTATCGCGTCTTTATAGGGCGTTCGTTGTGCTACTTGCTCATCTATGTGCCCCTCTGCCTGCTTGACCTGTGGTTTATTCCACGATGGTTCCACCTGCCGCAACTGGGCAACCTCTACACGATACTCATGTTCCTGCTGCCGTTCCTGCTGGCAGTCATCTTCTTCGCCAACACGGTTGGCAATCTTGTTGTGCGTCAGAAGATTTCGCCGATGCTGTGCTTCGTTTTCTTCAGCGTCATCCTCTTCTTCCTTACCGGCATGGTGTGGCCTCAGCAGAGCATGCCCCGCTTCTGGTATCTGTTCAGTTACCTTTTCCCCTCGACGCCCGGCGTGCAGGGCTTCTGCAAGCTGTCGTCGATGGGAGCAAGCCTTGAGAGCGTGAGCAGCGAATATATGGTGCTGTGGTTCCAGGCCGGTATCTACTTCCTGACATCATGTATGATAACCTATTGGAAAAACTACCGCCGTCATAGGCAATCCTCTCATCTGCACCACAGCAGAGCAGAGGAGGGCGAGGCGGTCAAAAACATATAGTAAAGAGATGTTAGTCAATACAAATACGCGAAAGACCTTTTGGTATGCTCTTGTCGGTGGCATAATCCTCACAGGCATAGCGACGATGGCCCATATCGACAAGAATTGGGAGATGGACGAAGACTATCATCTGACTTATACGCTTATCTCCAATGTCTTGCTGATTTTCATCAACCTCTTCTTCATATTCTTCGTCAACCGTCGCATAGTGCCTACTATTGCTGTCAAGCGCCGAGCGTCGAAATATGTATTTGGAATTCTCGGGGCGCTGATAATCACCGTCGTATATTCTTCCCTTTCTGGTCTGTTGCAACATCAGATATACGACAACCACCCGTTTTCCGCCACATCGGGTGTCACCATCACGCGCGACTTGGTGGTCTCCGTGACGGCCGTCGTCATTGCTGTCCTCATTCTCAATTTTTCAAGACGTGTGGGGTTGCGAATGGAGAAGGAACACCTGCAGACGGAGAACCTGCTGGTGCGCTATGAGGCGCTTGAGAAACAGATAGATCCACATTTTCTTTTCAACTCGCTCAACACCCTCAGCGGGCTTATAGGCACCGACGACGAGCGTGCGCAGCAGTATTTGCAGCAGCTGGCGGCGACATACCGCTACATTATGCAGGGGAAACGCCTCGTGAAGTTGCAGGAGGAGCTCGACTTCGTCGAATCGTACTGCGAGATGATGAAGATACGCTATGGCGACAACCTGACATTTATCAATGAGGTTGACAACAGTTATTTGCAACGCGACATAGTGCCTATAAGCATTCAGATATTGATAGAGAATGCGCTGAAACACAATATAGTGAGTGAACGTTATCCGCTTGAGGTGCATATAGAGACGACGCCACACGAGACGCTGAGAGTGAGCAACATCATGCGTCCCAAGCAGGAGGACACTTCGTCGAGCGGCATGGGCCTTGCAAATCTTGACAAACGCTATGAACTGTTGTGCAACAAGCATATAACGATATCCGACAGCAACGGAGTCTTCTCGGTCGAGGTGCCGTTGCTCTCTTCGCAGACCCTCTTGGAATGCAAGCAAGACCCCATATCCCGTATAGGGAAACAGATAAGCAACACCATTAACAAATTGAAATGAAAGCACTAATAATAGAAGACGAGTTGATAGCGTCGCAGAACCTTCAGCGACTGCTCAACAGAATAAGTCCCGACATAGAGGTCGAGAGAACTCTTGAGTCGGTCGAGGAGGCTGTGGAGTTCTTCTCGGGCAGCAATGATATAGAGCTTGTTTTCATGGACATACACCTTGCCGACGGCTTGGCGTTCCATATCTTCGACTCTGTCAGAATACAATGCCCTATCATTTTCACTACCGCATACGACCAGTATGCCATCGACGCTTTTCGTGTCAACAGCATTGACTACCTGCTCAAGCCCATCAAGAGCGAGGATCTTGAGCGGGCTTTGGACAAGTACAGAAACCTGAAGTCGATGAATGTCGCTGGTGGCGATGCTGGCAACTTGACGGCAACGCAGATAGCCTCGCTCATGCAGATGGTGCAACAGCCCAAATACAAATCGCACATGCTGATACCGCTGCGCGACAAGCTGATACCGCTACCGGTGAGCCAGATAGCCTACATATACCTCGACGACAAGATTTCGCGCCTCGTCACCTTCGAGGGTCAGCAACATGCCCTCGACAAACCGCTCGACGCCATCTTCGCACAGCTCGACCCGTCGCGCTTTTTCCGTGCCAACCGCCAGTATATCATAGCGCACGATGCCGTCAGCGACATCTCGCTCTGGCCTTTGAGCAAGCTGCACGTCTCCCTCTCGGTACCCACGCCGGAGAAGATTATCATCTCTCGCGCCCGAGTGGCGGAATTCAAGGAGTGGTTTACAGACTAATACTTTTTTTTCATAGGAATTGTTGTTGCGTCGGACTAATAGTCTGGCGCTTTTTTTTGTAATTCGAGAAAGGCGATTTATGTTTTTTATGGTATAAGGATAGTCTTTACAACTCCCGGTTGCGGATGCTGTCAGAATGAAAAAAAAATTATTACTGTCCGCTAAAAAATAGAGCGTAAAAAAATAGGGCTGTCATGTAAGTCATGTCAGCCCATTTTATTATCTTTGCATTCTCCAAACATAAAAAAAGATAATCGTGGGCAAAAGTACACATTTTTTTCGGACAGCCGGTGTATGGTCAGCTGATAAAATCGCTCGACAGCTCGTGGTCCATATATCTTGCCCCGAAGTAGCCGCCAAAAATTGAGGGTTCCGGCATTGTGGAAAGTGCTGATTGGATTGCCTGTTATGTTGCTGTTTCGATGCAAAATGGTTTGTATTTACGGAGTTAACGCAAAAGTGGTGGTTTTATTGCGAAATATGCTGGCAGCCTGTTGCTACAGAGCTTCAACCTTCAGATCAAAGCATATATAATTGAATCGTGTTTGCGGATTGAAAATCCTTATATCAAGCAACGTCGGATCACGGATCCGCCGCAACGGATGGAACATCCGCCGCGACGGGGGCTTTTTCTATGTTAGAAACGGACTCCTAACCTTCAGCTCTTCATATTCATCAAAGAAATCCTTCCAATTGCTGTCTTCATATAATTTGGGAGCACAGCACCAGTTGTTGCATTTCAGGAGGATGCCTTTTACTGTATCAAGATAATAATCTAAAGGCAAGTCTCCTGTTGGAAAGTTCAATATTATGCTTTGGTACTCTCCATCTTTGTCATATCGCGAATCGCAGCCGAGCAATAGTAAGAGATTGTCTTCATGGGGAATGAGGTTGATAAACATACAATTCAGCGGGGCATTGTAATCATCATCCATAATATGTGCCTCTAAATCTTTCTCATCTATCATACAGTCTGATGCTGCCATTTCAATTCTTGGCATAGAAATTATACGGAAAAGATAGTGATTGTCTCCATTCCCATTAACAGCATCCCAAAGGTTATCAACAACGGCATTCATCCTGAGAATGAAGGACAGTGAATTTTCTCTCATTGCATCATTTATCTCTGAATCCACTATCTTTTTTTCATAAATATGCAAACGTTGCTCTTCTTGGTGACGAACCGCACATGCAGAACGGAATGCCAATAGCAAACAGTCACGCTTAGAATCAGGAATGCAGTTCCGTTTTTCTAAGTCCTTAAAAAGGCTATTGTCATGCTCTTTGCAAAACAATTTGTATTGTAAAGCATCTGAAATACCCACATTGTGCCTCTGGTAAAAATCCCAATTGTCCGACCTTGGATCCATGTGATTGTCGACCATCTGGATAAGGCTGTTCCTCTCATCACAAATAGACTCCAAAATTGGATGTTGCTGCAATAGATGTGATTTAATTGCTCTTTTTCTACAGTCTGGGCAACAGCATAAGTACGGATATGTCTTTGCATACTTCCAAGCTGCCACAAGTTGATCAGAGAAAGTATGATATTCAAGGCTTTTATCACTCATTTCAATCATTTTTTTACGAGTGGATCAATGTAATCATCCATTATCATTCCCCTATCAATCTTTTTAACTTCAGATATGGCTTATTCTATATTCTATATTCAAAATAATGCTATGATGTAATTCAACTTATCTTGAACCCATTGAATATCATTGTTGCAATTCGGTCAAAGTCTGCTATGTCTTCTTCTAGAACGAATACAGCAACTGACACCGTGTATATATATCCTCTTCTAAATAGTCCATACGTAATTTCGATGTAATGTATTGTCTGCCCGCTTTCAGGATTATATGCTCTTGAATCTGAACGTATCTTTATTGCATGTATTCCACACAGTTGACTCTTCGTAGCTTCAGTTTTGACATATTCCATTCCAGCCTGTTCTGACAATTGTTTGAACAATTCTTTTTGCTGAATTTCAATTTCTGATAGATAATCCCAACTATCGACAAAATCACTACTATTATACTCGTTTGCACCAAGACTAACTAATAGTTCTGTGTCATAATTCCTCACTTTTAGTAAAGTGCTTTTAGTAAGAATCGGACGCTCCACCCATTCTAAATTATCAACCAGCTGCCAAGTGATTTTATGTTCAGCATTGGAATATGTTGCAGTTTTATTATTCCATACACCCAAAGATGTTTGTGAAACGGCAGCAAATGAGATTGCAACAAATACAATGGATAATAATGTTTTTTTCATCGATTAGTGTTTTACTGTGAAACGGAATCCTTTGAATATCTCTGAAATTGCCGTACTGCAATCAACGGCATCATATACATCTTTAGGCATCTTGAGCGCTATAGTTAGAATATAGCCATTGGCAATCGTGATGTATTCCTCTGCATAATTCTCTTGAGCTTCGTTATAACGACTATCTTTGAAATACTCCTTAAATGTGGTTTTTATTGCATGATGACCTATTAGAGTGCTTTTTTCGAATGTTCTTTCATACACCAATAATCCTGTTTTTTTCTCAACTTGGGCATCAAGATACTCTGCCATCTCAACATACTGGTCATACACCATCCATAAGTCTTTGTCTTTAGCTGCCACTTGTGCGTTCACGAAAACAACAAATGGGAATCCTGCAACACGAAAAACCGTATGCTTTTCTTGCCCATCTAGTTTTTCCCATTCATAATCTTTCGGCAGATCCCAGCCAAATCCGTATGTGAAATTGGAATAATTGTAATTCTTAGCATCCCACCTCTCGAAATAGGTACTCGTGGAGGATTCTTTTGTGGTTTCTTTGCCATCATAGATATATAGCTTATCTCCTTTTATGGAAACTTCCCCGAGCATCTGAATTGCGGATTGACCGAGTAGCATTGGAGCATTCTGATTATTGATGACAATTGCCGGCACATTATTGAGGGTTACATCGCCAATCTTTAGCGTTTTCAGCATTAATTCAGCATGATCAATAATTCTCCCGTCAGCAGTTAGAGTCCTGCCTTGCTCTACAAAATCAGACAATGAAATTAGGTCGTTGTCCAATAGTAATTCGCAAAACGATTCTGACAAACTTACTTTTGAAGCCCCAGTGTCAAACAACATTCTACACTTCATTCCATTTACTTCACAAGGAATAGTATAGACTCCATTATAATCCACCATCTGAATGACAGTTTGGGCATTTAGATCGGTAAGAAACAACAAAAAAAAGAGTAATGATGTAATATGTTTATTGTGCATGGTTTTAAACAAATTCTCTGTATGAACCAACCTTTACTCCCAATTCACAACATTTGTCAGGAATCGTTCTTTTTATATTTGAGATCCGAACAAGTTTATCATATAACACGCGAAGATTCTCACTAGAGTACGAATATACCTATTAATCAAAATCTGAGCGAATCGCTTCATAAAATTCATTCTCATTGCCAATTTCTGAAGTGCTGAATAATCCACTTTTAATCAAATTAGAATGAAACTTACGAGCCTGAGATTCGTCACTGATGAATTCTTTAAATTGAATTAATGTGCCTATTTCGGCTTCTGTAACCTTGTCACTTTTTATCAAGTTATAATATAATTCATCTCTCTTACTTTTACTTTTTTTGAATGATAACAGATTGTTATTCTTAATAATGGTTTCATAGTATCTCTCACCAACACAATCGGCACACAGATGTTTCCAAGTATTAACAGGTAAATCTTCTAAAAGATATACAGATATGGGAGTAGAGCCATGAATAGTCGCAATTTTTTTGCAATTTCTATCCACATGCAAAATGTCGTAAGCATCCACATATACATACTTTCCTAGTTCAGGTTCACAGGGACGATGAGTTATCCAAACAACTAACCATACAATCGCAAGTGTCGCAATAATGATAAGCGGGTATATCCACCATTTACCAATTATTACTTTTTTGCTGCCATCAAGCTCGGTTATTACTAGTGTTTTATCTGAAGTTTCATTGGCTGGCTCTTCCTCTGTGGGTTTGATGTTTTCCTCAATTTGGATATTTCCATTTTTGCTAGAATTATATGATTCGTTTGATGAGGTATTGCCATTATTGTGTTCTTCTATGTCCAAAACATCCTCGGCTTCGGTTTTAATGGTGTCGCTATCGTTGCTGTTTACTACATGAGAAGTCTCACTTTCGATATGGTCTTCGGTGACTTGGGGTGTATTAACATCATCGTCGGCATCAACTGTCTTCTTGTTAAAAATAATTGACCATGCAGATACCCCATCTTTCCGTATCTGCAAGAACAAGAACATTAATATGAGTTTTATGACTGCCACTATAGCAAACGTAGAGTAGTCATTATTGTTCAAATAGCCATTGATGATGGATACAGCAATTAGATATCCAACCCAAAGATAAAGAGCCCATTTCTTCGCCAGTAGCAGAAATGCCAGGGATATAATGCCGATAATTTGAAGCCCAAGGTCAACAGCACCCCACACGGGTGAATACATCATCACGGTAACGCTATTGATAATGCCTCTAATACCCCCAAACAGAATATTCAACCAGATTATTCCAGTAACCCATCCGCTGAATTTCTCGCTATCGGTTAATTCCGGTTTTAATTCAGTATCGTTGTGTTCTTTCTCTAGAATAGCACGTCTTTCGTTTTCTTCTATTGGATTTGCAGTACCGCAGAAAGGGCAATTATCGAACTCCACATTATATTCCTTCTCACAAAGCCGATTAGTACATTTGACAGTATTCATAATTATTAGGTTTTGTTATGATACAAAAAAGGCGTAGAATTATCCGTTTTGTTGCTCATCATGTCTATGGGCTCTGGAACGCCTTTCTTGTTGATAAGCTGCGAATAATTCACGCCAACGCGTGAACTTTTGCATACTTATTCTCACAAGAATATGATTTTCCAGATCTATAGACAGAGAACGAGTTGCGTTTTTGTTCTATGTATTTCTTATTTTATTCCTAATGTGTTATGCCATAATTATCGTTTTGGTTTCACGGTGCAAAGATACACAATCTTTTTGAACCAGCAAAATAATAGTAACAGAACGACGATGGGCCATCGAAGTACCACCGAAGGATCATGGGATGATGATGCTAAAAAACCAGCATTTTATGTATTCTTCGTGACGTTTTGTGTATTGGGGGTGTTTTCAGTGGATTGCTATTGGTGCAAAGAAGGCATATAGAACCTACATAGAAGGGAGACAGTGGGCGGACACAAATCTCCGTCCGCCGAACGAAGAGGTAAAAGAAAGGGCATCCCGATGGGGACACCCTTTGCTGTTGTATGGATCGCGCAGACAATAAACTGCGTAGCTTTATTGCTCTCCGCGAGCACGCGGTTACTCTTCCTCGTTGGCGGCTTCCTCGTAAGCCTTGAGGAGGGCTTGCTGGACGTCGGAGGGGACGAGCTCATAGCTGCTGAAGGTCATGGTGAAGGTACCGCGGCCGCTGGTGAGGGAACTCAGGGCGGTGCAGTAGCGGTTCATCTCGGCCAAAGGAGCTTTGGCGCGGAGGGTGGTGTATTTGCCCTCGGCGTCCATGCCCAGCACCATGGCGCGGCGACCCTGCAGGTCGGTCATGACGCCGCCCTGGCACTCGGTCGGGACGGTGACAGCCACGTCGTAGATGGGTTCCTTAATCTTAGGATTGGCTTGCTTGAAGGCCTCGCGGAAGGCGGTGCGGCCGGCAATCTTGAAGGCCGTTTCGTTCGAGTCCACGGGGTGCATCTTACCGTCGTAGATGTTGACGACGATGTCGCGGGCGTAGCTTCCGGTCAGAGGGCCTTGCTCCATCTTCTCCATGATACCCTTGAGGATGGCGGGCATGAAGCGGGCGTCGATAGAACCACCCACGATGCAGTTGTTGAAGACCAGCTTGCCGCCCCATTCCAGCGGATACTCCTGAGTGTCGCGGATGGGGTACTTGGTCTGGTTGGGCATGCCTTCGTAGTAGGGTTCGATGAGCATGTGCACCTCGCCGAACTGGCCGCTGCCGCCCGACTGTTTCTTGTGGCGGTACATGGCCTCGGCGCTCTTGGTGATGGTCTCGCGGTAGGGAATGTTGGGAGCGGTGAAGTTGACGGCCAGCTTGTACTGGTTGTCGAAATACCACTTCACCGTATTCAGGTGCAGCTCGCCCTGGCAACCGAGGATGACCTGGCGCAGCTCGCGGCTGTTCTCCAGCGTGAGGCTGCGGTCGTAGGTGACGAGGTCTTTCAGTGCGGCGCCGACCTTCTCGTCGTCGTTGCTGTTGGCGGCCTTCACGGCGACGGTGTAGATGGGAGTCGGGAAGACGATCTCCTCGACGGCGTCGTCGGTGTTCTTCGGGGTGGTGAGGGTATGGTTGATTTTGACATCTTTCAGCTTGATGGTGCAGACGATGTCGCCGGCGCAGGCTTTCTCGACGCGCTGACGGTCTTTGCCATTGCACACCAGCACCTGGCTGACGCGTTCCTTGCTCTGGTTGTTGGCGTTGATGACGTCCTGGCTCTCGCTGAGCTCGCCGTCATAGATGCGCAGGTAGGTAAGCTCGCCCAGGTTTTTGTCTTTCGAGCTCTTGAAGGCGAATGCCACGGTGGGGTTGGCGTTGTCACATTTCAGCTCCTTGCCGCCTTTGGTCTTCTTGGGTTCGGCGACTTCGTTGGGGGCGGGTACGTTCTGGCCGATGAATTCGAGCAGACGGGCGACACCCATGTTCTCCTTGGCGCTGCTGCAGAGGATGGGGAAGAGGTCACGCTTGTCGATGGCGAGTTTGAGTGCTTTGGTGAGTTCCTCGGCGGTGAGGTCGCCGTTCTCGAAGAATTTCTCCATCAGCTCGTCGTCGGCTGCGGCGGCTTCCTCAACGAGGGCCTCGCGCATCTCGGCGGCTCTGTCGGCGTACTCGGCGGGGATGTCGCTTTCCTCGGCCTTGCCACCCTTGAAGGTGTACATTTTGTTGGCCACGATGTCGACAATCTGGTTGAATCCCAGTCCGGCGTTGGTGGGGAACTGCAGCACGGTGCACTTCGAGCCGAAGAAGTCTTTCAGCTGATTGACGCTCTCGTCGAAGTTGGCCTTCTCGGCGTCGAGGTGGTTGACGACATAAATCATCGGCGTGCCAAGTTTGGCGGCGTAGCGGTTGGCTATCTCGGTGCCGACCTCGACACCGCTCTGTGCATTGACAACCACCACGGCAGCCTCAACCACGTTGAGCGCCGCGTCCAGCTCGCCCTGATAGTCGGCAAAGCCCGGAACATCAAGGATGTTGATCTTCTTTCCGCCGAATTCGGTGTACATCAGCGTTGTCTCGACCGAGTATTTGCGGTCCAGCTCGATGTCGCGGTAGTCGCTGATGGTGTTCTTGCCGTCAACGCTGCCCAGTCGGTTGATAAGGCCGCCATTGAATGCCATTGCTTCGGCCATGGTTGTTTTGCCCGCTTTTGCACCACCTACGAGAGCGATGTTGCGGATGTCAGAGGTCTGGTAAATTTTCATTAGATGTTATGTTTTATTTATTTTATTCTATTTTGCTGTAGATATGCACAATAACTCTCGCTATGCGCCTTTGGGGACGGTGCGTACGAGATGGCAAAGATAATAATTATTTCATTATTGTGGAAATAAATCTTCTTTAATTTTGGAATATGTTATTATTCAATTTTTTATATAAAGTATGCGCGTCCTGGCTCCGACCACCGCCTAATATGTTGCCGCCAACTGAAATGCAAGGCTTGCCGATAACCCCTTCGGCGCTCATAGTCAGCGTCGAAGCAGCCTACGCCTGAACACAAAAATGCAAAAAAAACTATGTTTCTGTTATTTTTTGTATATTTGCTCTATTATTTTTCTATTACTGCTTATTGCAAATCACAGATAATTACCAATTTATAAACCATTTCTAAAATTCCTCAGCTTTGAAAAAGTCATTAGTCATCGCGGTGGCTCTCTTGCCACTCGTTTTCGCCTCCTGCGCAGGCGACGATTCAAAAAACAATGCCTATACCGACTCGCTGCAGTCTGTCATCGAGCAGAAGGACACCGAAATCAACGCTCTCTTCGAGGTCCTCAGCGACATCGAGAACAACCTCACCGAGATTTCGCAGCGCTACAGCCAAATCTCTACGCTGCGTCAGCAAAACCCCGAGAAGAATTCCAAGGTCAAAGGCGAAATCTCCGACCAGCTTGCCGTCATTGAGAATATGATGGCTCAGAACAAACAGAAAATCAGCGCTCTCAATGGCAAGATTGCCTCGCTTCAGGGCGAGAATACCAAGTTGCAGGATTTCATCGAGTCCCTCAACGCCCGTATGGCCGAGCAGGAGAACCAGATCAACTCGTTGATGAACGAGCTCACCATCAGTAAGGAGACCATCCAGAAGCTCTCAGCCAACGTCAACGACCTCACTCAGTCCAACAAGGAGAAGGACGACGTCATCGCCCAGCAGAACGAAGAAATGGCCTACCTCGCCGACCAGTCGCACAAGGCCTATTATGTCGTGGGTAACTACAGCGAACTCAAGGAAAAGGGCATCGTCGACAGGGAAGGCGGTCTGCTCTTCAAGTCGCAGCATGCCACACGCAACGTCAATGTCCAGAACTTCAAGCTCATCGACAAGACAAAGGTGACAACCATCGACATCAACCTCCGCAAGGCCCGCCTCGTCTCCTCCCACCCGAAGGGTTCCTACGAAATCATCTACGACGACAGCGACAGCAAACTGGCACGTCAGCTCGTCATCAAGGACATCAACGCTTTTTGGCAGAACACCGACTTCCTCATCGTCTCCACCAAACGCTAATCCTCTGATTATGTGCTCGGCACCACCGACGGCGGTGCCGAGTGGCGAACAGCATTTAATGCAGAATCGGTCTGTAAACAGGCATTCGGCTTGTTTGCAGACCGATTTGGCAAAAAGGCCTCGAAGGGCTTATGTTTTTTACCTCATCTGGCAATAATCGCCACGCTGTTCCGTTATTGCAAAACCAATAAACCTTTTTCCCTATGGGTGTCATAGCTCGACAAAGCATACGTGGCGCACTGGCCAACTATCTGGGGGTGGCGATAGGATTCTTCACCACCTTCTTCGTGCTTACCGACTGCCTCTCGCAGGAGGAGATAGGCCTCACGCGCGTCATGGTCGACGCCGCCATGCTATTCTCCGGTCTTGCTCAGCTCGGCACCAACGCCTCGATAATACGCTTTTTCCCATTCTTCAAGTCCGACGATGGCAAGAACCACGGCATCTTCGGCTGGTCGGTACTCATCCCTTTCATCGGCTTCTCGCTCTTCGCCGTCTGCTTCTTCCTCTTCAAGGACTCCATCATCGACATATATTCACAGAAGTCGCCTCTCATGGCCGACTATTTCTACCTCCTGTTGCCACTCACCTTCTTTGCACTCTATCTCACTGTCTTCGAGACCAATGCCAGCGTCCTTCTACGCATCACGGTGCCTAAGCTTGTCAGGGAGGTGGGCATACGCCTCTTTAATCTGGTGTGCTATCTGCTCTACGGCAAGGGCGTCATCTCGCTCGACCTCTTCGTCATACTCTTTTGTCTGGGTTATGGCGTGGCTATGCTGATCAATTTCTTCTATCTCCTCTCGCTCGGCAGGATTTCGTTCCGCATCGACTGGAAGTTCATCGACCGCAGTCGCCTCAAGGAGATTCTCCTCTACACGCTCTTCATGACCGCCACCGTGCTGGCAGGCAACATTCCGCTCATCAATTCGCTTTTCCTCGGCGCGCAGACCGGTCTGGCACTGACGGGCGTCTACACCATCGCCTTCTACATCGCCAACATCGTCGAGGTTCCCTACCGCTCCCTCGGCGCCATATCGCGTCCCATGATTGCTCAGGCTGTCCGCGACGACCGTTGGGACGAGGTGAACCGCCTTGGCCGTCAGGTCTCCCTCCACCAGTTCCTCGTCAGCTCGCTTATATTCTTCTTCATCTGGATAAACCTCAAGGCGTTGTTTGCCGTCATACCGCATGGTGACGAATACGTCGGCGGCATGGGCGTCGTCTTCTTCCTCGGCCTCGCCAAAATAGTCAACTCCTCGCTCAGCATAGGCACCGACATCATGAACTATTCGCGGCGCTACCCCTATTCGCTGTTCTTCATCGCCCTGCTTACGGCCTCTTCCATCATGCTCAACCGGTGGCTCATACCCCTCTGGGGCATCGACGGCTCGGCGTGTGCCACGCTCTTCTCCTACGTCATCTATTTCGCACTCCTCTTATGGTTCGAATACAGGTGGCTAAGGGTCAACCTCTTCGGTGGCAAGCACCTCGTGGTGTTCGTCCTGATGCTCCTCCTCTTCGCCGTCGGCATCTTGTGGGATGCGCTTCTCTCGCCGCTCTTCATGTCGCTGGCGTTGCCGTCCATCGTCGCCGTCCTGCTCGACGCCCTCGTCAAGAGCCTTCTCCTTCTCGTCGTCGCCGTCGTCGCCGTCTACAAGCTGAACATCTCCGCGGACATCAGCGACTTCATCGCCAAAATTCTTCGTCGCCACCGTTAGGCGCCATATCTGCGCATTTCATTTTTTTTGTGTATTTTTGCAATTCTGTATTTAATATGGATTTTGTAATATTTATTTGAAATAAAGAATGTTAGACAAACTTGAGGCTATATATTCCCGCTATCAGGAGATTGAGCAGCAGATGAACGACCCTGCCGTCACCTCCGACATGAAACGCTACGTGAAACTCAGCAAGGACTACAAGGACTTGCAACCTGTCGTGAAAGCCTACCGCGAGTACAAGGCATTGCTCGACACCATCAGCGAGTGCAAAGACCTGCTGGACAACGAGAAAGACCCCGAGTTGCGCGAGATGGCGAAAGAGGAACTTACAGCCTCTCAGGAGCGGCGCGAGAAGATGGAGGACGAGATACGCATCCTCCTCATTCCTGCCGACCCGCAGGACTCCAAGAACGCCGTCGTCGAGATACGCGGTGGCACGGGCGGTGACGAGGCGTGCATCTTCGCAGGCGACCTCTTCCGCATGTACAGCCGATATTGCGAGAAGAAGCACTGGAAGGTGGAGGTCACCGACTTCAACGAGGGCACCTCGGGCGGCTACAAGGACATCACCTTCACGGTCTCCGGCGAGGGCGTCTACGGCCTGCTGAAATACGAGAGCGGTGTGCACCGTGTGCAGCGCGTCCCCGCCACCGAGACGCAGGGGCGCATCCACACCAGCGCCGCCGGCGTCGTCGTGCTGCCCGAGGCCGAGGAGTTCGACGTGGAGCTGAACATGAACGATGTGCGTATCGACACCTTCTGTGCCTCCGGCCCTGGCGGCCAGTGCGTCAATACCACCTATTCCGCTGTGCGTCTGACGCATATCCCCACGGGCATCGTCGTCTCTATGCAGGATCAGAAATCGCAGATCAAGAACAAGGAGAAGGCCATCAGCATTTTGCGCACACGCCTTTACGAGCGCGAATACAACAAGTATATGGAAGAGCTGTCGTCGAAGCGCAAGACTATGGTTGCCACCGGCGACCGCAGCGAGAAGGTGCGCACCTACAACTACCCGCAGAGTCGCGTGACCGACCACCGCATCGGTTGGTCGATGCACAACCTGCCTGCGTTTATGGATGGCGACATCGAGGAGTGTATCGAAGCCCTGCAGCTGGCCGAGAACGCCGAGAAGCTGAAGGCTTCGGTGGGCTGATCGTAGAGGCGTGCCCCGTGTACGCCCTAAACCTTACAACCCCATAAAATTCAAACCCTCTATCCTTTAAGAATATGAAAATAAAGTATTTAAAACTAAAGAACTGGTTTTTAGTGTCCTTGGTGGGATTGATGGGAGTCAATATGTCCAGTTGTGGATTGGAGTATGGATGCCCTGAAGCTAAGTATACTGTCAAGGGTAAAGTAACAAATCCATCAGGTGAGCCAATACCAGGTATTAAAGTTTCCGGAAATTGGGATAACGATATAACCAGTGCCAGTGGCGATTACATTTTGAGTGCCACAGTAGAGCCTCTTTATCCGGAAGAGACAATACAAATAGTTTTTGCAGACGTTGATAGTTCAGAAAATGGCTCTTACCAAAACGACACTGTTCCTGTAACCTTCCAATACTCCGAACTCACCGGTGGTGACGGCCACTGGTTTGAAGGCTCGGCCACCAAGACTCTCAACGTAACGCTTCAGCGTGTCGAAGAGTAACGACTTGACCATTCCCGGTCTTGCCGGCAGACGTTATGGATTCACATTATTCCTGGGTCAAGGTTGACCTGAAAACTTTTGGACGTACCACTGTTTACGCCAACGATAGAAAAAAACTGTGGCATAAATCCTAACGACCAATTTGGGTTAATAAAGTGAAACGATGAAAGCTCTGGGCTTTCATCGTTTCACTTTGTGTAATTCATGTGGTACGTTTTTGGACGTACACGGAGGGTAATTCCCTACTGTGTGACAGCCCAAAACTGTATCTGCAAAGGCTCCGCTGCGGTGCCTTGCTGTCCGCCGTTGACGAATGGGAAGGAGGTGTCGGTGTTGAAGATGTTGTGCAGCTTATTGGAGTAATAGCGCAAGGTTATCTGTCCGTAGGGCTGCGAAGGTGCGTGGATGAAGAGGAAGAAGCGCCCGAGGTCGTCGCACTGGGCGACGCCTACACATTCGTCGCCCACAAAGGCGCCGAGTTGGTCGTCGACGTCGGTCGTCCAGATGTCATAGGGTACTGGTGTATCGTCGGCCATCTGCAGGTTCACCTGGATCACGGCGGTCATACTGCTCGAATAGTCATATTCTGTACCGACCACCCAGGCAGGGTCGTCGATGTTGCCTTGTATGGAAAACGGCTTTTCGCTGACTTCTTCCTTGTCACAGGAGGCAAGGAAGAAGAGAGCAGCGAGTGCTATTGTCATTATTTTGTTTTTCATTTCTTGATGAGTTTAATCGTGGTTATTGTTCCGTTATTGTTCACCGTAGCGAAGTAGATGCCGGCGGAGAGGTGTGTTGCGGGTGTCCATCGTGTGCTGGTGATGCGGTCGATGACGACACCGCTGGCGTTATAGATAGTGATGGTGAAATCATCCGCCCAGCCATTGGTAGAGCTGAAGTCGACATAGTCGGTGAAGGGGATGGGGTAGGCGGTGACAGTTGAGAGTTGAGAGTTAGTTGAGAGTATTACGGGGTCGGTCAGCGTGCCGTAATGACGGTCGGGGACTGCGGAAACGGAAATCGGAGAGCGGAGAGCGGAAATCGGAGCTACGCTGGTCTGCGTTCCGTCCTGCTCAACAACAAAGGTGATTTCGCCAGCGTTGTCGGTTCCGAGGGTGAGGAAGAACAGCGTGTCGCCATCGACAACCTGCGGGGTGACGGTACCGGTGGGAACACCGTTGATGTAAGCCGTTAGCTGAGAGCTCTGAGCTGAGAGTTCTGGGCTGAGTGCTGCGATGATTGTCATATTGGTGGCAGGTGAGTTGGAGGTTGAAAGTTGAGATTTGAAATCAGACTCAGCCTTTTGCTTTCCGTTTTCCGCTTTGTTGTTGCCGTTGCGGAAGGTAAAGTCCACTGTTGTCTCGGCATTTCTGTAGAGCAGGTAGCCTTTGCCGGGGGTGAGAACCTTCAGCGAGCCTTCCCAGCGCTCGTTCTCCGAGAAGACGGCGAACTCTGTCTGCGATTTGATGATGTCACCGACGGTCACGTTCTCGATATAGTCGGCCATAGCGTTAGTCAGATTCAGCGTGCTGCTTATCAGGTAGGGGAAAGCGTTCCACCCGTGGTGCAGACTGATGGTGCGCTCGGCGTCGGTGGCAAGTCGGCGACCGGCCATCTGCATATTGTTGTGGTAGTCGGCGGTGCGCATCAGGTACATCTGCCTATGGTCAAGGTTGTAGAATGTGCCTGTCCACTGCTCGCCGTCCCATTCGGCAAACTGCTGTGTGGCGACGCTTTTCAGCTGGTCGCCTGTGCTCCATGGCGTGGAGCTGTAGAGGAGGTCGTCGATGAAGCTGTTGGTGTCGGGGAAGAGGTAGAACGATATCCAGTTCCATCCCTGCACGATGTCGAGGCTCTGCACCTCGTTGGCTGAAGTGGAGAGGAGAACCGGTGCCGCCGGCGGCAGGCCCACGGTGACGTCGTTCTGGTAGCTTACGTCGGTCGAAGGCATCAGGCTGTAGATGCGGCCCGTGGATGCCTGCCACATGCGGAAGTGGACGGGCATACCTTCAAACACCTCGTTGCCGTGGATGGTGAGGTAGAGGTAGCTGGTGCCGGCTTCGGCGTTGAAGTCGACATTGGCACGTCCGACGATGTCGTTGCCCAGAAGTGCGACGACGACGTCGTTCGGGTCGCTGTCGTATACGCCATCAACCATCACTTGTCCACGCAGCGACATCTGTCGGGCGTAGCCGTTGGGGTTGTCGTCGTCCCATGGGCAGAAGGCCTTGATTTCCACCATGATTTTCAGTGGTTCGCTGAGGCCGTCTTCGTCGGTGAGGTAGATGATTTCAGAATAGATGCCGACGGGCAGGTTGTGGTCTACCGTGAAGCGGAGGCCGATGGTTTCTTGCGGGTTGATGCTGCCGTAGGCTTGGCTGACGCTCATCCAGCTGGGCAAGCCCTCGATGGTGAACTGGTGTCGGCGGCCGCTGATGTTCTGGATGTCGGCGGTCAGCTCAAAGTCGTCGACCATAGTCTCGTAGAAGACTGCCTGGAGGCGATTTTCGCTCCATAGCAGCACGTTCTTGTTGACATACACCTGCCACATTGTGGGGCTTACGGTGCGGTTGCCGTTGAGGTCTTCCACGTTACGCACGGTGATGAAGATGTTGTTCTTGTTGATTTCGCGGTCGAGCATATTGATGTTGATGAGCAGCTCGTCCTGGTTAAAGCTCCAGTCGAAGTTCATCTTGGTCAGCAGGCCGCGTTCGCGCACGGGTGCGATGTCCTCGTTGGTTGCGAACTGTGAGTTGAGGGTTGAAAATACCGGTGCGGTGACAAGGGGTTGTATCTTTTCAACTACCGTGCCGTCGGTGGTGCGGAATATCTTGCGGTTGTTGATGGAGAAGTGCTCTTCCATAATGCCGTTGCTGTTTTCGACCTGCTCGCTGAAGGGCAGCCATGCCACCAGGCCCATTTCGTCGCCGTAGGGTGCAATGTTGTCGTAGGTCTCCACCAGATTTTTGGGCAGTGCCTGTTCGAAGAGCACCAGTTCGTCGATGGTGCCATTAAGCACATCGCAGTTCCAGGCACCTCCGAGCATCATGTCGCCGCTCAGACCGCTCAGCGTGTCGGTGGCGAAGGTGTTCATCAGGTTGCCGTCGACGTAGATGGCGGCATTGTTCTGCGTGCGGTTGACGGTCAGCACGTAGTGGTGCCAAGCGCCATCGGCGAGGTTGCCGCTGGCCTGCTGCATCATGTTGCCATTGCGGAAACGCAGGCTGCCGTTCTCGATGGCTATGAGTGTGCCGTCGAAACCGTCGACGCCCTGATAGCCGCGCTGGCGCCAGCCGGCGGAGAAGAGTGGCGCGTTGCCGGCCTCGGTGCGGAACCAGAACATAAGGGTGTAGTCCTGAATGGCCGAGCGGGAGAAGATGTTCTGGTCGAGGCTGACGGCCTGTGTGCCGTCGAGGTGGAGGGCATAGCCTGCGGGGGTGGTCCAGGCGAAGCCTTGTAGGCTCAGCGTAGAGCCGCTGGCGAGGTCGGCGCAGGTGTTGCCGCGGCCTTCGTTCATCGGGTAGTATGCCGCCAGTTTCTTCTCGTAGCCCGTAAGTGGCTTTTCGTGGGTTTCAACTATTTCTGCCTGGCTCAAAGCCTTGATCCACACACGTGTCTCCAGCATATTGCCGCGGTAGCCGTGTCCGAAGACGAGCGGGGCGGATTGAGAGCGGAGGGATGAGAGCTGAGAGTTGATAAGGGAGTCTGTCAAGTTGGCCTGATCGGTCAGCTCGCTGGTGCCGGCGAAGAAGCGCACTTTGTTTTCGTCGCGGTCGACGACGACCACCATACGGCGGAAGTCGGTGAGCGGCTCCATAGGTTTCGACTCCAGATGGTAGTCATTTATATCAAGGTACATACGGCAGCTGTCGCCGTCGGGGAGCAGGCCGAAGGAGATGTCGCTGTTGGCTGTGGCGTGTCCGAAGAGCTCCATCTTGTTTGCGGGGAGGGGCGAGTAGGGCTTGGCGATGAGGTCGATGCTGAACGACTTGTTGGCCAGCACGCGTGTCACTTCGCTCGATGCGCCGCAGTTGGGCGTTCCGTCGAAGTAGAGCGAGGTGCCCGTCGTGATGCGTCCGCTCGAGTTGGTGACGCCGAGCAGCTGGAAGTTGTTGTCCTCGTCAAGGTAGTTGCCGGCAATGGGTTCGTTGAAGCGCAGCTTGATGTTGTCGGCCACGCCGAGGATGCCGAAGGCCGGTTCGGGCTGGCCGAAGACGCGCGGCGGACGAGTATCCTTGGTACCCGTGAGCACAGGCGACGACTTGGTGATGAAGCCCGAGCCGTGGCGGCAGAAGCTCACGGCGCGCAGGTCGTAGTGCTGCTCGATGGGGTCGCGCTCGCCGTAGAAATGTATGTTGTCGATGCGGCCGCCGGTAATCATA